>MDSV01085324.1_pt1 | contig 10542 bp, 7 predicted proteins | sample 810851 | NCBI WGS metagenome assembly MDSV01 (sample SAMN05326640, study PRJNA326480) | marine metagenome | isolation source: seawater | place: Atlantic Ocean: North East | collected 2012 | reverse complement strand
TGGCACTACCTGAGCATAACCACCACCGGCAGCTCCACCCTTCATACCAAAACATGGACCAAGGCTTGGCTCCCTTAAGCATACCATCGCTTTTTTTCCTATATGGCAAAGTCCATCTACAAGACCAACACTTGTTGTTGTCTTACCTTCACCTGCTGGTGTTGGTGAGATAGCAGTCACGAGAATTAATTTGCCATCTTTTTTATCCTTACAAGAGTCTAAAAAATCATAATTAATTTTTGCCTTATCATTACCATATACAATTAAAGCCTCCTCAGGAATATTTAAAGATGAAGCAATATCTTTAATATGTTTTTTTGAGGCATTATTCGCGATCTCTAAATCAGTTTTGTGCATATCTATATACTCCCCATTTTAAATATATAAATTAATGGTGAAAGTATACATAAAGTTTACTCACTAAACTATGAAATTTAAGGTTAAGATTTGGCTATTTTAAAGGCTTCAATTGCTCTCAATCTCGATTCTTTTAGGTCTAAGATTGGTTCCGGATAATTACAATATTTTCTATGTTCTTTAGGGGGGTTATGAATAACTGATTTATCTAAATCTTTTAATTCAGGAATATATTTTTTTATGAATAATCCTTCTTTATCAAAGTTGGTTGACTGTGTGATAGGATTAAAAATTCTAAAGTAGGGAGCAGCATCTGTGCCTGTAGAGCTACTCCACTGCCATCCTCCATTATTGGATGCAAAGTCTCCATCAATTAAATTTTGCATAAAATAAGCTTCACCAAGTCTCCAGTCATGTAACATATTTTTTGTAAAAAACATTGCGACAACCATGCGAAGCCTATTGTGCATCCAGCCTTCATAATGAAGTTGTCTCATAGCAGCATCAACAATTGGAAATCCAGTCTTACCTTCTTTCCATGCTTGAAATTCTTCTTCCTTAAACCTCCATTTAATTTTCTTAGAATAATCTTGAAATGGCTGGCCTCTGCTAACTTTAGGAAAAGAGAACATAATATTTTTATAAAATTCTCTCCATATAATCTCATCAATCCATTTAGTAACTCCAACATTTCCAGAAGTAAATTCAAAATTATTAATTTTAAGAGCTTCAAGAATGCACTTTTTTGAAGAAATAATTCCAAGTGCAAGATAAGGTGAAATGCGACTAGTTCCTTCAAGAATTGGATCATTTCTGTTTTTTGAATAATTTATAATTTTTTCATCTAAAAATTTATGCAGTCTTTGTAGTGCTGCAGACTCTCCTATACTCCAAAGATCCATGTTTACTCTGTGTGTTCTAGAATAATTAAAATCAAAGGTTGTGATATTTGATGTGAAATCTTGTGGGTTTCTTTTTACATACTGAAAATTAATATCCAAAAAATCCATTTCAAAATTTTCTATCCACTTTCTTTTAAAAGGAGTAAATACTGCGTATGGATTTCCTTGACCAGTTTTAAGAGAGCCTGGCTTATATATGACTTGATCATGAAATGTTTTTACCGATATCTTATTAAATTTTAAAGCTTCCAATACTTGTTTATCACGCAAGTTTTCATCTTCACCAAATTGATTATTCCAAAATACTTTTTTAACAGATCTATCGATGCAATATTTTTTAAGCAGAATCGAATCCTCTTCAAATCCATTGCTTTGAATAATTGTTAGAGGAACATTTAAAGAGGTTAGGGTTTTCTCAAGTGAAAATAAATGCTGTATTAAAAAATCAATTTTTACATCAGCTTCGTTGTGATTTTTTAATTGCTTTGCTGAATAAAAATATACTGCTTCTACGCTGTCAGCTTCTTTGAAAGCATGCCTCAGCGCAGGATTATCTTCAACTCTTAAATCACTTCTGAACCAGACCAATGCTTTCATAATAAATTATATTTTTAAGCTTGAGTTTGAAAAAAGGACATCAACTTGAAATTTATCATTTTGATTTGAAATTATAGCTTTGCCGCCTGCTGCATTTACTATAGCAGCGCCTGCTGCAACATCCCATAAATAAGATTTACTTTCCATATATAAATCAGCTTTACCAGATGCTACATATGCAGAAGCCATTGCTGCTGAGCCAATCATCCTAACTTTACGCCAATTTTGAAAATTTCTAATCATATTAATTAATGCTTCGTCAGAATAATCTGTATCATTAGGTAAGCCTGTTATTAAAAGACCATCATCACTTCTTTTAGTTGTTGAGACCTCGATTTTTTCGTTATTAAGATAAGCATGTGTATTTATGGATCCCTCATAAAGATTGTCATTGTTAAAATCGTATATAACACCAATAATTGGTTTAAAATCAGAAACTAATGCTATGGAGACGCAACAGAATGGAATATCTCTCGCATAATTAGCTGTTCCATCTAGAGGGTCAACTATCCATAAATTTTTAAAAGAATTATCAGTTGACATTCCAGTTTCTTCAGCAAGTATGGGTATGTCAGATTCTCTTTGAATAATATCTTTTATTATCTTTTCTGCTTCAAAATCTGCTTGAAGTTTTATATCCCTGCTAGTTGAAGATAACTCTTTATTTAAGCTATTTTTATTATTTATAAGGTATTTTCCAGCTTCTTTTGCAGCTTTTTTAGCGATATTTAATTCTTTTTCACATTCTAAATTCATAAAAATCGTTTTCGATAAAAATGTATTAATAATAAATATTTATTTAAACTAAATTACATACTAATCTAATTAAAAAGGTAAAATTAATTATCATGGAATTAGCAATAATAATAGATTACTTAATTATAAGCATAATTGCTTCAATGGCTATTAATTCTCTTCTTAGAAATTATGCAAAAGAAAAAAATATCTTAATTGATCTCCCAGACAGAAATAGAAGATTTCATGACAGCCCAACTCCACTTACTGGCGGTATAGGAACTTTAATTGCATTACTTATATCTGGAAAACTCTATATTGATTTAAATAATTTAAATGGCTACGTACCTGAATTTACATTCCAGCTAATAATAACCTCAATACCTCTTGTATTAATATTTTTAATTGATGATTATAAATCTATAAAAGCTTACAAAAGAATAATAATACAAATAATATTAAGCCTATACATGATTTATACCACAAATGTTTATATATCATCACTTGGCAATGTCTTCGGTTTTGGTGAGGTAAAACTTGGTGTATTTGGAATACCTTTTACAATATTTTGTATTGTAGGAATTATGAATGCCTTTAATATGATTGACGGTATTAACGGTTTATGTTCTGCATGTGCGATGTTAAGTCTTCTGTTTATAGGTTTTTATTCAGGATTGATTTATGATTCGATGTTGGTTTTGGTTATTGGTTCTATGATTGGTTTTCTTATATTCAATCTAAGAGTTTTTGGTAAAAGTAGAGGAGTCTTCTTAGGCGACAGTGGATCTAATTTAATGGGATTTTGGGTAGCTTGGTGCTCGATCTATGGATCACAAAATGTATTTTATGATGCTGAGCCTATTACCATGCTTTGGTTTGTAGCTATTCCTTTTCTAGATTGCATTGGGTTAATTTTCTCAAGATTGAAACAAGGTATAGGAATTAGTTCTCCAGGAAGAGATCATATTCATCACAAGCTTATGAATAAATTTTCGTCTGAAGAGACTTTAATAATAATAATTCTCATTTCCTTGATTTTTGGATTCCTTGGTATTTACCTAGAAAATAATTATGGAACTATGGTATCTACATATTCATTTTTAATTTTAGGTGCTATATATTATCTATTCACATATGTAATATTTAATCCAAAAAAAGACTAATTTAAAAAATGTTTAAATTCTTCAAAAAAAATAAAAGTTCTACTAAAAAAGATAATCCAAATACTGAAATTGAGCTAACAGCTGCTGTATTAGCTTATGAGATAGCTAGAGCTGACGGAGAGATTTCAGATTCTGAACTTTCGATTATATTAAAAGAAATAAAAAAATTAACGACTAAAGTTAATAAATCAGAGGAAGAGATTTTAAAAATCATTGAAAATTTTAGTAGAAACTCAATATCTTTTTATGAGTTTATAGAAGATATTAACAAAGATTATTCAAAGAAAGATAAGCATACTTTATTAACTTTTTTGTGGTCGGTTGCATATGCTGATTTTGTTCTGGAAGTTAATGAAGAGAGACTTATAAGAAGAATTGCAAACCTAATTCATATTAAAGATATTGAAGTTTTAAAAATAAAAGATGCAATTAAAAATTCATAAATTTAGTATTCTATAAAGCTAGAGTTATCAATTAAAAACTGCTCAGAAACTTTTCTATCGCATTGACCATTGTATCTCTGAGATTTTTCATCATATAAATCGTTTCCAACATATGTAAGCATTTGCAGCAAAACAACGCACTTTTCAAGATCATTCAATCTTGTGTCTAAATACAACTCATCCATAAGACTTTCAAACGTATTAGTATCATATGACATTTGCATTTCTTTCTTCTTATCAAGAATTAAAAATTTTCCGTTTCTACTTTTATTAATATCATAGGGTTCCCATTTAATAGAGTTTGTTGATTCGCCAGGAATACTTTCTTTCGCAAAATTTGACCAAAATTTCATTAAATTATTTGATGTAAATCTCTTGGATAGAGATGGCGGGTAAATCAAATCTGAAAGTGGGTAACCTCCAACAAGCTTATAATCACTTGCTAAAAGAGGGATTTCAGTTGCATGTGCTGCACCAATAAGTTTCTTAAAGTTAGCAATAAAAAACTTTCTATGATCGTCCCAATCATAACGGTAAGCATAAAGATTAGTGTTCCCAGTTTTTGCAATTGATTGAAGAGGATAGTCTACTCCTCTAATTTTCCATGCAGAACTTCTATAATAATTAAAGGCATTAAATGCATCCTCATCTTTAAGAGTTACTTTTGGTACTCTAAAGATAGTCCCAAGGATTGAGTAATCAATATCAACAAAATACATTGCAGATGCAAGCCATAGCTTGACCTCATCTCTTGTTGAGCCTGCAATAATAGGTACATCTTTCATATATTTTGGATTTGAAAGTGCTTTTCTCAGACCTTCTTCGGGAATAACAATTCCATCTGATTGTAAAAGCGGTAATTCTTGATATGATTTTCTATCAGAGTAATGTTTAAAAAAATCTTCAGTTGAAAGTGTTAATAGAATATCTCTCAGCTCATTTTTAGAATAGCTTTCTTGAATACTAGATTGATTTTTATCATCTAAAATCATGTTAACAACATTCCAACTCGAAAAATCTGAAGTTGAAGAATGCTCATCTTGTCTGTATGCTTTTTCTTGATTTATTGTTGTCGTATAACCAGACATCGAGATAGCTTTCTGGAATAGTCCATTCGCATTATTAGATACTAATAAAGATAAAACATTATGGCCTCCTGCAGACTCTCCAAATATTGTTATATTATTTGAATCTCCACCAAAAAGTTCAATATTCTTATTGACCCATTTAAGTGCGCTGATTATATCAAGAGTCCCAAAATTTGAGCTTTTATCAATTCCACTTTGAAAATTCTGTATAGATGGATGATAAAACCATCCAAATGGTCCAAGTCTATAATTTAATCTTACTACAATAACATTATGTTTTTTTACCATTTTTGAAAAATCATAGATGTCTTTATAGCCTGAAGTGTTACCTCCCCCATGTATCCAAAACATAACAGGCAATTTCTCAGTTTGTTTTTTAGGTTTATGAATGTCTAAATAAAGACAGTCTTCTGTGCCCACAAAAACCTCATCACTATTAACGCCCCCAAGATTTGATGGCCTTTGTACACAAAAATTATCTTTTTTAGGCTGAATCTCTGTTTCAGTTGTTTTAATTTCTCGCGGTGCTTTCCACCTTAAAGATCCAACTGGTGGCTGCGCATAGGGTATGTCTTCATAGAATAAGACACCATTTTTGTTCTGTGCAGATATCGTTCCTGAAGATGTAAGTATAGAATTTTCAGTAGCGTTTAATGAAAAAGAATAAAATAGAATTAAAATGTATAGGAAGCGTATCATTTAATATAAAATTAATTTTTTATAAAAGTCGAGAACGTTAATTATATATTATTTCGGGATGTAGCGCAGTCTGGTAGCGCACTACACTGGGGGTGTAGTGGTCGTCGGTTCAAATCCGGCCATCCCGACCATTAAATTAATTTAAAAAAGATTTAACGTTATTTGAGCTTTTAAAGGTAAATTTTGATCTTTTATTGATTATAAACTCTTCCTTTGTTTTAGGATTTCTGCCGATTCTTTGAGGTGTTATTTTTTTTTCAAAGGTACCAAACTTAGATATTTTTATAATATTTTTGCGACCTTTATCTTTTAAAAGTTTAAGAAAACTATTTAAAAAATTTTCACTTTCATTTAAAGAAAAATGAGCCTTGGTAGAGATATTTTTTGAAATATCTTTTTTACCAAGGCTCACAAATTTACGCTTTCTTAGTTTTCGTTCGTTCCTGTACCTGTACCTGTAGCTGTACTACCATTAGTTGCAGTTGCAGTTTCGGCATATCCAACGTCATCGTTAGGATCGTTTAGGATTGTAACTACGACTTGTTGATTAGTAGCATTGCCACTTGCATCAGTTGCAGTAACTGTTGCAAGGTAATCAAGTTTACCATCGTCAGGGTTATACATGCTGTCATAGTCTACAGTAAAGTTAAGGGTTATCAACGCTGAAGAAGCATCAATACTCAATGCGTTAGCTCCAGCAGTGCCGTTGGAAGCTCCAGTATTGACTAGACTAAACGTAACTCTACCATCTCCAGATGCAGGATTATGTCTAGTAGCACGAGTACCTTGCTCAACTGTAACATACCCTACGTTGGTATTACCTTCAAGAACCGTAAAGTTTCCAGAAGATGTATACACAGGTGCTGTAGTATCAACAACGGTAACTGTTCTAGTTGCTGTAGAAGAATTATCTTCATCATCAGTAGCTGTATAAGTTATTGTGTAGGTACCTGTCACACCTGAATCAACATAAGGACTACCGCCTCCCTGATCTAGGTAAGTTGTACCAGATACTACCACAGTTACAGTTGGGTCATAGTCGTCAGTAGCTGTTGCTCCAGCGTCTGTATAAATATCGCCTAATTCATGAGTTACAGTAGCAGAACCATTTAGCGTAATAGTTGGAGCTGTATCTCCAGCTGTTCCAGTTCCAGTACCTGTTCCCATACCTGTCGCAGTACCAGTACCAGTAGCATTTTCTCTACCAGTATCATCGTTAGGGTCGTTTAATACCGTAACTGTGATCTGTTGTGTAGTATAGTTTCCACTTGGGTCGGTTGCTTTAATAAGAGTTACATATTCAAGCTTTCCTTCCTCATCATACATGCTGTCATAATCCTGAGCATATTTAAAGGTTAGTGCCCCTGAAGATTTATCAATAGCTATATCATCTTGAATTAAGATATCCCATTCAATTTCACCTCTTCCAGTTGCAATAACATGTCTAGTAGCACGAGTATTTTGCTCAACTGTAGCGTTACCAATACTGAGGTTACCCTCAAGAACTTCATAGCTGCCAGAAGATGTAAACACAGGTGCTGTAGTATCAACAACGTTAACTGTTCTAGTTACTGTTGTAGTATTATCTTCATCATCAGTAGCTGTATAAGTTATTGTATAAGAACCTATTGTGCCTGAATCAACATATGGGCTACCACCTTCTTGATCTAAGTATGTTGTACCAGATACTTCAACGGTCACAGTTGGATCATAGTCGTCAGTAACTGAATATTCATCTGTGTAAACATCACCTAATTCATGTGTAACTGTAGAGCCTCCAACTAATGTTATAACTGGTGCTGTATCTCCAGCTGTGCCAGTTCCAGTACCAGTTCCCATACCTGTTTCAGTACCAGTACCAGTAGCATTTTCTCTACCAGTATCATCGTTAGGATCGTTTAATACGTTAACTGTAATAGTTTGATTAGTAGCATTGCCACTTGGATCAGTTGCGGTTACAACTGCACTATATTGAAGCAATCCTTGTTCATCATACATACTGTCATAATCTTGAGCAGAGTTAAACGTTAACAATGCTGAAGAAGAATCAATGCTCATATCACTACTATCAATAGTAAAGGTTACCTGGCCTCTTGTGCTACCAGCAACTACTTTAGTAGCTAGTGTGTCTTGTTTAACAGTTACGTAACCAATGTTAGTAATACCCTCAAGTACTTCAAAGTTTGGTGCCGAGGTAAATACCGGAGCTGTCGTGTCAACTACGTTTACAGTTCTAGTTGCTGTTCCAGCATTTCCAGAAGCATCGGTAGAAGTATAAGTTATTGTATAAGAACCAATTGTACCTGCATCGACAAATTCACTACCAGCTTGATCTAAATAGGAATCACCTGAAGTTACGACAGTTACATCACCAGAAGCATCAGTAGCTGTTGCTCCAGCATCTGTATATGTATCACCTAATTCGAGAGTTACTGTGGCCGAACCAGTTACGGTAACAACCGGTTTTGTAGTATCTACTACGTTTACAGTTCTAGTTTCTGTTCCTGCATTTCCAGAAGCATCTGTAGAAGTATAAGTAATTGTATAAGCCCCAACTTTTGTTGTGTCTACAGTACCTGTAGTTACTACAGTAACATCTCCAGAAGCATCAGTAGCTGTTGCTCCAGCATCTGTATAAGTACCAGCAAGCTCAACAGTAGCTGGGTTGTCTCCAGTTACAGTAACAACCGGAGCTGTAGTATCAACTACGGTTACAGTTCTAGATGCTGATCCAGAATTTCCAGATGCATCAGTAGATGTGTAAGTAATTGTGTAGGTACCAACACTTGTTGTGTCTACAGTACCTGAAGATGTAACACTAACACTTCCAGAAGCATCAGTTGCTGTTGCTCCAGCATCTGTATATGCTTCACCTAATTCATGAGTTACTGAAGCTGAACCAGTCACAGTTACCACTGGATTAGTTGTATCTACAACACTAACAGTTCTTGTAGCTGTAGCAGTGTTACCATCATAGTCTGTGGCCGTATAAGTAATTGTATAAGTTCCCACTACGTTTGTATCAACACTACCAGAAGAGGAAACGGTAGTTGATCCGTGGAATGCATCATTAGCAGTTGCTCCAGCATCAGAATATGCAGTCCCTAATTCTACTGTGACAGAAGAACTTCCATTAATAGTAATAACTGGAGGAGTATTGTCATTGTAACCATCATCAGCAAGATTACTTAGGATAGCAATAGACCCTAACCCTATTAAAGCTTTCTGTATTAGAGAAAGTTCAGCTGTAATTTGACTAAGTCTTGATGAAATAGCTCTGCTTCTTGTAGGGCTTTGTGAAGCACCTTGTTCTGCCTGAAGATAGGCTGCTTCTGCCATTAATGATTCTCTTTGAGTATTTAGCTCAGAAATACTCATTCCATCAATCCTATTTTCTATTACTGCAATGTCTTCTGCTGATAACACATTTTTGTCTGCAAAAGCATCAAGTGATATCGAACTAAAAAATATAACAGCAAGTGCCAGAAGTTTAGTATTTTGTAATTTCATTTTTTGATTCCTCTTCATATCATTTCCTCTTTTAATGATTTTGTAAGTACTTATAAAACAATCAAGCGGCTAATTTTAAGCCATTAGAGACTAATATAACGCATATTAATTTATTATTCATTAATTAATTAACATTTATTTTCAGTACTTAGATAATGGATTATATATAATTTTGAAACTAAGTAAATTTTTTTATGTTTTTTTTTAACTTATATTTATAAAAATTTTTCTTGAAGTAATAACTAATAAATAGTTAATAAAATATTTATCCTTCGAAAGGTCGAAACTTTACTAATAAATCATACAAAGTGTACTTCCTATTTAGCCTTGCTCCAGGGTTTTTTGTAAGAGGTCTCCACATATAATTTCCAATATTTCCACCTAATGGAATATTAAAATATACTCCTTTATCAAATGAACCCTCGCCAAATTCCTTAGTAGAAACATTAGTCAAAGTAACGAAACCACCGAAACTTGTTCCATTTTCAAATTTTCTTGAAATCTCAAAAGTTCCGCCTAGATCTCCAGCAAGATATTCACCAACTGATATTTTTGCATCAAAAGGTATTATTTTTTTATTTCTAAAATGAAAATTAAATGAGCCTACCGTATTTTTATAATCTAATGTCCCGAACCTCATTTCATAATCTCTTTTTACGACATCAAAAACTTCGAAGCCATAAGCATAATCTTTGCCGTTATCAAAATATAAATACTCAAAACCATATCCAGAGAACATTTCCTCGAGCATTCCTGCTGTAATAACTATATGGTTGTTTCGTATTGGGGAAAAATGATAGTCAAACTGGGCTCTACCAATAACTACACGACCATCAAAATCGTTTAGGTATTTTTTGATATCTGTTCTAACTTCAGCTGGGCCAATATCTACAGGTGGATATGTTAAATCATCAAAATTATCCCATATGGAATATTTAAGATTATATGTAAAGAAAAAGTTATCTGAAAAAATATATTCACCATCATTATTTAACATAACAGAAAGTTTAAGAAAATCCTCTCTAGCCGCAAGAAAAGGTCTAACAGT
>MDSV01210375.1_pt1 | contig 10543 bp, 12 predicted proteins | sample 810851 | NCBI WGS metagenome assembly MDSV01 (sample SAMN05326640, study PRJNA326480) | marine metagenome | isolation source: seawater | place: Atlantic Ocean: North East | collected 2012 | reverse complement strand
CCGTAGGCCACAACCAAAAGAAGATCTGCTTTTACACTCTTGACCTTTTCTATAACCTCGAGATTATTTTTGAGATTGATCGGTAGACATAATTCTAGAGAGTTCTTTTCTGAGAAAACCTTAACCGGCGTGGGCTTTAAAGACCTGCCTCGACCTGATTTCCTGTCTGGTTGTGTTAATACCATAGAAACTTCATGAGGTGATTCATGCACAAGACGAAGGTGATGAACTGCAAAATCCGTAGTGCCCGCAAAAATAATTTTCACTTTGAAGCAACCTTTTTTTGTTTGATTAATTGTTTTCGTATTCTTTGTCTTTTCAACCCAGATAAATAATCAACAAAAACCTTTCCTTCTAAATGATCATTTTCATGCTGTATCACAACTGCAAGAAAACCTTCTGCCTTCATGTTAAATTCTTTTCCATTTTTATCCAAAGCATCAACTTCTATGGAGTCAGGCCTGTTGATGGTTTCAAAAAATCCAGGAACAGACAGACAGCCTTCCTCATAGTCTAATTTGGTTTCTGAAGGCAAAACTTTAATTTTTGGGTTGATAAGCACAAGAGGGGAGTCCTTCTCAGGGCTTATATCAATAACTATAACCCTCTTATGAACATTGACTTGAGTGGCTGCCAAGCCTATACCTCCACATTCATACATAGTTTCCAGCATGTTTTCACATAGAGTCTTAATTTCTGCATTAACATCCTCGACCTCAGAAGCCACTGTTCTAAGCCTTGAATCTGGAAAAAGTAAGATTTTTAAAACCATCTTTATATTTTAACTGCCTAGAATATATTAGAATAACTTCTTTTTCTTGGAGAAGACCATGACGGCAACAGTTTCAATAATAATAGGCTCAGATTCTGATATGAATTTGGCAAAGAAGTGTTCAGAAACACTAGACTCCCTTTCTATAGACAATAGCATAAATGTATATTCAGCACACAGGTCCCCTGAATTAGTAGCAGAACACCTAAAAGCCTGCGAAGAGGGAGGAACTAAAGTTTTTATAGCAATGGCAGGTTTGGCAGCACATTTAGCAGGGGCAGTTGCTTCTAAAACAATAAAACCAGTTATTGGTGTTCCTGGAGACGGCGGACCTCTTCAGGGTTTTGATTCTTTGCTCTCAACAGTACAGATGCCTAAAGGAGTTCCAGTAGCTACGGTGGCAATAGGAAGTGCTGGAGCAGTAAACTCAGCTATATTGGCAGCTCAGATGATCTCTCTTAGTTCACCAGAAGTAGAGCAGTCTTTGAAGAAACAAAGAGAGGATAGTGTTAAGTCTATAGAGCAAATAAATAAAGATTTATAGAAATAAAAATTGAGATCCTCAGTTAATCAAGCTGCTTCTTTGTTGAACTCTGGAGAAGTAGTGGCTTATCCAACTGAAGGAGTTTGGGGAGTGGGTTGTGACCCAAATAATGAGAGTGCTCTAGACAAACTGATCAATCTAAAAAGAAGAGACCCACTTAAAGGACTTATATTGGTGGGCTCTGATATTAATCATTTTTCAAACTATGTAGATATAGACAAGTACGGGGAAAAGATGATGGAAAAGTGGCCTGGGCCTCATACATGGATAGTCCCAAGTAAAAAAATTTCTTCGTTTATAACTGGAAATAAAAGCACAGTAGCATTGAGACTTTCTTCACATGAAACAATTAGGGAGCTAACCACGGCTTTTGGCGGCGCTATCACCTCTTCTTCTGCAAACCAGGAAGGAAAAGAGCCTGCAAAATCATATACAGAAGTAAAGAGTTACTTCGATGATATTTTTATTCTCGACGGCGAGTTAGGAGATTTAGAGTCAGCTACCCCTATTCAAGATTTAATTTCTGGAAATTGGATTAGAATGTAGTTTGTTATGAAACTTGCTGTAATAGGAAGTCCTATAAGTCACTCTTATTCTCCAAAAATACATAAGAGCTTTGGAGAATCACTTGGTATAGAAGTTGAATATGAGGCCATAGAAGTTAATAGAGAAAGCTGTAAAAAGAGCATTCTTAGATTACTTAACGAAGGATATGCAGGTTTAAATGTTACTTTGCCTTTAAAAGACTTAGCTTATTTAAGCTCTACAATAAGAAAATCTAATTCCGAGGCCACTAAGACCGCAAACACCCTTTGGAAACAAGATGAAAAAATAGTGTGCGATTCTACTGACGGACCTGGATTAGTCGCTGATCTTAAGAAAAAAGGAATAACTACTAATGGATTAAATATAACAATAGTAGGCGCAGGGGGCTCAGCAAGAGCAATAGTGCCTTCTCTATTAAGCGAAAATCCTAAAAATTTGTGTGTGGTAAATAGAACCATACAGAACATAGACTCTTTAAGGAGTGACTTAAACCTTAAAGAACAAGACATTTCTGGCTATGATTTAGATCACGTTCCTGACGAGGCCCCAGATATCATTATTAATTGCTCATCAGCAGGCCTAAAAGGCGATGAAGTTATTCTTCCAGAAGGCTTATTTGATAAGGCTGAAATCTGTTATGACTTGTCTTATTCCTTAGAAGAGACTCCATTTAATTTACTAGCAAAACAACACAGAGTTCAGAAAGTTTATGATGGGAAAGGAATGTTGATCAATCAGGCAGCCTTAAGCTTTAAGATTTGGACTGGAAAGACTCCAGAAATACCAGAAGAACAAGAAATATTTACTTAAAAATACCTTTCTTTTTTTCTAAATGCCCATAAATATACAAAAAGAAGAAAACAAATAGTAGAGCCCATAAAAAATAAAAATAATGGACTCAAAAATATACTTATTTAAGGAAAATTAAGTTGTTAGATTTAGGGTCATAAGATAAAATTCGCGCGAATTCTTATTTTGCCCACTCAAAATATATAAGGGATTAAATGAAATCATTAAAATCTTTAAAATCAAAGGCTAACTCAGCTTTATTACTTATTTTTTCTTCTTCATTGTTTGCTGATCCCAGCTCAGGCTCCGATTACAATATGCCTGTTGGGGTTACGGAGGTTAGTCAGTCTATTTTTGACCTCCATATGGTCATATTCTGGATTTGCGTATGGATAGGCGTCGTTGTTTTTGGTGTCATGTTCTTTTCGCTTTGGAAGTACAGAAAATCCAGAGGAGCAGTGCCAGCAAAATTTCATGATAATTTTGCTCTTGAAATAGGCTGGACAGTAGCCGCTACCTTAATCCTTGTTGTCATGGCAGTGCCTTCAACCCAAGTTATGGTAAAAGCTTATGATGACGCAGAGGGCGATATAAATATTATGGTTACCGGGTATCAGTGGAAGTGGCACTATAAATACCTAGAGGACGACATTAGTTTTTTCAGTAACCTAGCCACAAGCGACGAAGAAATAAACAATGAAATTCCAAAGGGTGAATTTTATCTCAGAGAAGTAGATGAGCCGCTTGTCATACCAGTAAATAAAAGAGTCAGATTTTTAATCACAGGAAATGATGTAATTCACTCTTGGTGGGTTCCAGATTTTGCAGTTAAGCAAGACGCTATTCCTGGGTTTATTAATACAGCTTGGACAAATGTGCCTGAACCAGGAATCTTTAGGGGCGCATGTACTGAGTTGTGTGGTTTAAAGCATGCGTTTATGCCTGTTGTTGTAAGAGCAGTAGAGCAAGACGAATATGAAGCATGGGTTGCAGAGAAGGTAGCTTATGCCTTAGCGGAAAAAGAACTTACCTCTAAGGAGTGGACGAAAGAAGAGCTTGTGGAAAGAGGAAAAGGAGTTTATCAAACTAATTGTGTTGCATGCCATCAAGGAAATGGAATGGGAATTCCTCCAGTTTTTCCAGCCTTGGCAGGAAGTGACATAGTCTTAAATGATAAAGCTAAAAATATAGAAATATTAATGGAAGGGGTTCAGGGGGCTGCTATGCAGTCTTTTGCAAATCAACTTTCAGAAACTGACATGGCTGCAGTTATTACTTACACAAGACAGTCTTGGGGTAACGCAGAAAATGGTGACGGCGAAATAGTCGTACCAAAAGAAATATTAGATTATAAAAACAATAAATCACTTTAAATAAATTATGAGCACAATAATAGAAACGCACGACGATCATGATCATCATCATGGTCCAGCTAAAGGAATAACTCGTTGGCTTTTTACAACTAACCATAAAGACATAGGAACTCTTTACTTATGGTTTAGTTTTATTATGTTATTTATTGGTGGAGCAATGGCAATGGTCATTAGAGCTGAGCTCTTTGAACCAGGCCTTCAAATTGTCCAACCAGAATTCTTTAATCAAATGACCACCAATCATGGACTGATAATGGTCTTTGGGGTCATTATGCCCGCATTTGTAGGATTAGCTAATTGGATGATTCCAATGCAAGTCGGAGCTCCAGATATGGCTCTTCCAAGACTCAATAATCTAAGTTTTTGGCTCTTGCCCATGGCATTTGGTATTTTAATTTCTACTTTATTTATGCCTGCAGGCGGACCAAACTTTGGTTGGACTTTCTATGCTCCGCTTTCTACTACTTATGCACCTGAAACAGTTACATTCTTTATATTTTCAGTTCACGTCATGGGTGCTTCTTCAATAATGGGGTCGATTAATATAATCACCACAATTTTAAATATGAGAGCTCCTGGCATGACCTTAATGAAGATGCCTTTGTTTGTTTGGTCCTGGCTGATCACGGCTTATTTATTAATCGCAGTTATGCCTGTTCTAGCAGGTTGTGTAACCATGATGCTTATGGATATCCACTTTGGAACCAGCTTCTTTAATGCAGCAGGTGGTGGAGATCCAGTACTTTTTCAGCATGTATTTTGGTTTTTTGGACACCCAGAAGTTTACATAATGATTTTGCCAGCCTTCGGAATTGTTTCTCACATAATTGAAACATTTTCTAGAAAACCAATTTTTGGCTATGACTCTATGGTTTATGCAATGGCTTCAATTGCGTTACTGTCTTTTGTAGTTTGGGCCCACCACATGTTTACAGTTGGAATGCCACTAGCAGGAGAGCTATTTTTCATGTATTCAACTATGTTGATAGCTATTCCTACTGGAGTAAAAGTATTTAATTGGGTTTCCACAATGTTCAAAGGCTCAATAACCTTTGAGACACCAATGCTCTTTGCGATAGCATTTGTAGCTTTATTTACAATAGGAGGTTTCTCAGGATTAATGCTAGCTATTGTTCCTGCAGACTTCCAATACCATGACACCTATTTTGTGGTTGCTCACTTCCATTATGTTTTAGTTCCGGGAGCGTTATTTGGAATCATTGCCGGGGTCTATTACTGGATTCCTAAATGGACAGGAGTTATGTATGACGAAATACTGGGCAAGACTCATTTTTGGATGTCTTTTATTTCAGTGAACTTAACTTTCTTCCCAATGCACTTCGTTGGATTAGCCGGAATGCCAAGAAGATACCCAGATTATGCTCTGCAGTTTGCAGATTTTAATGCGATGGTTACAGTTGGAGCATTTCTATTTGGATTAACTCAACTTTTATTTCTGTTTATAGTTGTAAAGGCGATTAGAGGAGGCAAAAAGGCCACTTCAGAAGTTTGGGAAGATAACGAGCAATGGGGCTTGGAGTGGACTTTGGAATCCCCGGCTCCTTATCATACTTTCACAGTTCAGCCTGAGGTTAAGTAAAGTTGAATAACTCCAAGAAAATCTTAAGAAATCTGTCTCTTGGAGTTGCAGGAATGTTTTGCTTTTCTTTTTTGCTGGTTCCGCTGTATAACGTTTTTTGTGAAATAACAGGCTTGAATGGGAAAATTACTGGTCCCTCATTTTATTCAGCACAGGATGAAAATGCCGAACAGAGAGAGGTCTTGGTTCAATTTATAACTCATAACAATGAATCAATGCCTTGGAAATTCAAGTCCACAGAAACTCAGAGAAAAGTAATGACAGGCACTTCTCATGAAGTCATCTTTATATTTGAGAACCCAACAGCTGATGAAATGATAGGACAGGTTATTCCAAGTGTTTCTCCAGGAAGGGGAGCTGAATTTTTTCATAAAACAGAGTGCTTTTGTTTTGAGCAACAAACTTTAACAGCAGGAGAGAGAATAGAGCTTCCGGTTAGGTTTATAGTAGACCCAGGTTTGCCTAAGGACATAGGGTCTTTAAGCTTAGGATACACTCTATTTGATTTAACAAAACTTAAAGAAGAAGCAGGTCTAGCTAGCTTATAAGGAGAAAATAAAATGTCATCAGAACCCCAAGCATATTACGTTCCAGAGTCTAGCAAGCTACCGATAATGATGGCCTTAACCATGTTGGTTATGATCATAGGAGCTTCGACTACAATAAATAATTTAGGTGCTGGATCAAATCATTATTTAATTTTAGTTTTAGGCTTCTTAATGATGTGGGGGACTATGTTTTTCTGGTTCTCGACAGTTATAAAGGAGAATGACGCAGGCTTGAATAATAATATGCTAAACGATTCTTATGTTTATGGAATGGCTTGGTTTATTTTCTCTGAAGTTATGTTCTTCTTTGCTTTTTTCTTTGCCCTAGCCTACATAAGAAATTTTGCAGTTCCATGGCTAGGCGGAGAAGGAGAAAAAGGACTTGCTAATATATTATGGCCAGGATTTGAACCCACATGGCCCTTGCTAGTAACGCCAGCAGAGGCAGTGGCAGGAGAGGCAGCTCAATTCATAGGGGCAGATAAAGACATGGCTATTTCTACAGCTTATGCCAATGGAGGGCTCGCAGGTGTTTTAGGCTGGCTTCCATTATGGAACACAATATTCCTTCTTACTTCTAGTGTCACAGTACACATAGCCCATCTAGGCTTAAAGAAAGACAACAGGAAACAATTTAATATTTGGCTTGGTGCAACTTTAGTTCTAGGTTATCTATTCGTATTTTTCCAAGGAGTGGAGTATTACGAGGCCTATGCTCATATGGGGCTAACTCTTGATGCAGGTATTTATGGAACAACCTTCTTTATGCTTACAGGCTTTCATGGTTTTCATGTGTGCTTAGGTGCAATTATTTTAACTATTATGTTTTTTAGAAGCCTTAAAGGTCATTTTAAACCTGATGATCACTTTGGATTTGAAGCAGGCTCTTGGTACTGGCACTTTGTAGATGTTGTGTGGATTTGCCTAGTGGCTTTTGTCTACGTAATGTAATGAAGGACTAAGAAACGCTAGGCCCAATTTGTCCTGTTATAAAGCCATAAAGAATAGTAATAAAAAGCAAGACAGCAATAGTAACTCTTATACCAAGGCTATAAACAGTTCTTTTCGAAGAGCCTCTATCTTTAACTAGAAAGGCAGCCCCTGAAAAAAGACTGACGAGCATGGCAAAAATTAGGAAAAATATTAGGTACTTAATCATACGGGCGCAGAGTATACACGATAAAAATAAAGAGTGACTTTAAAGATAGACATAGAAAATTTTAAGCCAGGGATGTTTATGAACATTTTTGTTATCTTCTTTTTGCCCACACTTTTGTTCCTAGGATCTTGGCAAGTAGTAAGAGGATTAGAAAAACAAGATATTTGGGAAAAGTACTCTTTAAATCAATCTAAAGCACCGATTAACATAAGCAAAATAAGCGATGGATTCCAGGAAAACTTTTCTTATAGAACGGTCTTCTTAAGAGGCAGTTATGTGGATGAATCAGTTTGGTTAGATAATAGGATCTATAGACAGACAAGGGGCTACGAAGTATTTACACCATTTGTTTCTCAAGAAGGAAGGGCTTTTTTAATAAATAGGGGATGGACAGATAAAATTAGTACAGAACAAAGTAGAGATACCTCCGCAGAAATTCAAATAGAAGGAATATATGCTCCTTTTAAAAGATCAGGTCTTAGCTTAGAAAAGACAACACCAGGCGATGGAAGAATTTTTCAAGAATTAACCCTAGAGGAAATGCAAGTTAGATATTCAGAGTTAGATTTGGACAACTCATTAATACAAATTAGCCCTGCCTCCATGGGGGCTTTTGAGCCCATATGGTCCCCTTCAGTTTTTAAAGCTCAGAGGCACTGGGCTTACGCTGCGCAATGGTATGGATTATTTGCTGTATTACTGATCGGTTACATTATTTATGGTAATAAAAGAGGAAGAGAATCCAATGAAGAATAAAGGAAGGCTAATTGCAGGAGCAATATTTTTAACTCCTATATTGATGTTAATCCTAAGCACAGCGCTCTATTACACTGGCTATTCACCTGATGGTACGACAAATAAAGGTGAATTGATTGAGCCTCCTTTAGAGGTTCAAAAGATAAAACTAAAAGCTAAATCAGGACCTCTAGAAAATGAATTTCCTGGGAAATGGACAATTGTAATTTTTCTAAATGAAGAATGTTCATCTTCGTGCTGGGATTCTCTATATAAGACCAGACAGGTGAATGTAAGACTCAGTAGGGATAGCTCCAGACTCAATAGGTATCTAATTTTAGAGGAAGGAGTTGAGCTGCCTAAAGCCCAAGAAGAAAAACTTTTAAAAGAGTATCCAGCTCTCCTTAGAGGAACAATACAGGCTAAGGGTAACGAATCTTTATTTAAAGAAGGCTATTACCTTTTTGATCCTATAGGAAATGGAATTATTTATTATTCTCCAGAATTGCCTGGGGGCGAGCTATTAGAAGACATTAAGAAACTTCTAAGGAACTCAAAAATAGGTTAACTAATGATATCTAGATCTCTAACATTATTTTCAGGTTTATTTGCTTTTGTAGTAGTGGCCCTGGGCGCTTGGACGCGCTTAGCAGATGCTGGACTAGGATGTCCTGATTGGCCGGGCTGTTATGGCTTTGTAACTATTCCATCTACTCCTGAAGAAATAGAAATAGCCAATTCTAGATTTCCAGCTACACCTTATGAAGTTGCTAAAGCTATACCAGAAGTTGTGCATAGATATTTTGCGGCCACACTTGGTTTTTTAATTTTGTGTATTTATTTTTCCATGCATAAATCCAAAGAGATAAGCCAATCTTCTAAAAACCTATCAGCTTTTATAGTTTTCTGGGTAATTATGCAAGGTGCCTTCGGATATCTAACTGTTAGTTTAAAGCTATGGCCTCAAATCGTAACCCTTCACCTTCTGTTTGGTTTTTTAACTACTGTTTATTTATGGTTACTGTATTTTAAACTCAATACAGAAACCTTAGCTGAAACAGTTAAACCAACTTCTATGGGATTTAATAAATGGCTTTCTGGGGCCTTAATCTTAGTCATTTTCCAGATTCTTTTAGGTGCATGGACAAGTACAAACTATGCTGCTTATGCATGTCCAGACTTTCCACTATGCCAAGGAAAGGTAATTCCGGAAGTAGACATGAAGGGAGGGTTTAACTTATTCCAAGACATAGGGCCAAACTATTTAGGAGGAGTTATGGACCTTGAGTCAAGAACGGCTATACACATGACCCATAGACTAGGGGCTTTAATTGTTACTTTATATCTAGGAGTGCTAATTTTCCTTTTTTATAAAAGCAACTTTAAGAAAGAGGCTTTGTATTTATTTTTAATACTTTTGCTTCAAGTTTCTTTAGGAATCTCCAATGTACTATTTAGCCTCCCTTTATTGATAGCAGTTGGGCATAATATAGGCGGATTAATCTTACTTACTTATATATCGACGCTTAGGTTTAGATAAAACTATGAATAAAGACTCTACTTTTTCGAATTACCTTGAGCTTACAAAGCCTGGAGTACAAGCTTTACTATTTGTGTCTTGTATAAGCGGAATGCTTATTGCATCAAATTTTAATCCTCCATTATTAACCTTTTTCTTTGGTTTAACTGGGGTGAGCCTTTTAGCTGCTTCCGCTGCTGTAGTAAATCATATTTACGACGCATCTATAGACGCTAAAATGAACAGGACAAGCAATCGCCCTATAGTAACAGGAAGTATCAATAAAAAGTCAGCCACATTCTTTGCTGTTGGGCTTTATATGATCGGTTCTCTTTTCCTAGTCGTTTTTACAAACACGTTGACCTGGCTAATGACAACTATCACCTTTGTTTTTTATGCCTTTATTTACACTATGTATTTAAAACAGCTAACAAGTCAGAACATCGTTATTGGGGGAGTCGCTGGAGCAATGCCGCCCTTACTGGGCTGGACTGCCATTACAAATAACTTAGATCCAAATGCCTGGTTACTAGTTTTGATAATTTTGGTTTGGACTCCACCCCATTTTTGGGCTTTAGCCATTAAAAGAGTTGAAGAATATAAAGAGGCTGAAGTACCAATGTTACCAGTGCATAAAGGTGTGCCTTTTACCAAACTGCATATTCTTCTCTATACGCTCTTATTAATAGTTGCGTCATTGCTTCCTTTTACCACAGGTCTTTTTGGTATTACTTATTTAGTTTCTGCTCTTTTATTGGGGTTTATATTTTTATATCTTTCACTTAGGCTTTATATGGAAGAGGGCGATACATTTGCCATGCCAACCTTCTTTTATTCTCTTTGGTATTTGGCGGCCTTGTTTGGTTTTATGTTAATCGACGTATTTTTTCAGTTATGACCGAAGTAAAAAAGAATTTTGCTCCAACAATAATCAGCTGCATCGTAGTGATGGTTGTTG
>MDSV01063780.1_pt1 | contig 10543 bp, 7 predicted proteins | sample 810851 | NCBI WGS metagenome assembly MDSV01 (sample SAMN05326640, study PRJNA326480) | marine metagenome | isolation source: seawater | place: Atlantic Ocean: North East | collected 2012 | reverse complement strand
CCGGCAGGAGCCGGCTCCTCCACCACCGCAACCATGAAGTTCGGCAAATCCCTCCTCACCCTCTGCCACGCGCCGTGGGCCGACCACTACCTCGCGTACAAGGATCTCAAGAAGACGCTCAAGCGGCAGGTGGCCGGCGACGCGCAGACCAATTCGCAGGTGGAGGGCGCGTTCGTCACCGAGCTCCTCCAGTCGATCGCCGCGTGCAACGGCTTCTTCACCCGCACGGAGCAGGAGATCGCCGCGCGGCTCGCGGCGCTCGTGGCGCAGCTCGAGAAGCCGGCGTCGTGGGTGACGCGGACGGTCGCCGTCGCGGCGGACGCGACGGGGGAGGTGAGCCTCGGCTCGATCGCCGCGACCCTCGAGGTGGGGACCCACCTCGACCAGGCGCACTTCGAGGCGCTCGGCGCGTTCGTCGCGCTGTGCGCCGACATCGACGCGCTGCGCAAGTACTCGATGCTCAACTACCTCGCGGTGACGAAGATCGTGAAGAAGCACGACAAGCAGTCGGCGCTGCGGCTGCGCGAGGGGATCATCAACTTCGTCGCGTCGCAGCCCTTCTACACCTCGACCCAGCTCGCGCGCACCTTCACGCACGCGCAGTGCCTCGCTTCCGAGATCATCGTCGCCGCCACCTCCGCTTCAATTCTCTCGCAGGTGCTCCCCTCCCCCCGCTCCTCGCCGACCCTCCTCCGCCGACACCCCGCCTCGCCCGCCGCACGCTCCCGCTCACCACCGCGCCTCCTCCTCCGCCCGCAGAGCGCTGACTACAAGTGCTGCATCTGCCTGGAAGTACTCAACATGCCGGTGGTGCTCTCGTGCGCCCACCGCTTCTGCTACTCGTGCTTGGCCAAGTCGTGCCTGTACGACAACCACTGCCCGCTGTGCAAGAAGGAGACCGACCTCGACCCCGCCAACTACCACGTGCGCCGCCACGCGCAATTCTGCGCCGAGTTGCAATTCTCCCCCAGCTCGTTCCCCCCACCCACCCGTTCCCCCCACCCACCCGTTCCCCCCTCCCCGCTCAGATCGATCCCGTCCTCACCAAGTTCGTCGACGCTCACTTCTCCGGCGCCGACGCCGACGCCGACGGCGGCGTGCCGACGCCGACGAAGGTACCGGGCGACCCCGCCGCCGGCGGCGACTCGCCCCCGTCGCCGGGCCTCGTCCTCCAGCGCTCGCCGCGCCTCGTTCCGCGTGCGTCGTTCCCCGCCAGCCGCCAGCCGAGCGCCGGCGCGACCGACGGCGGCGCATCGTCGGCGGCCCGCCCCGCATCGTGCCCCGCCCCCGAGCCGACGCCGCTCCCTCCGGTGGCCCTAGCTCCGGAATCCGATCTCGGCACTTCTGACGCTTCCCCGTTGCCGAAGAAGGCGAAGACGGTCCTCGCCGTCGCGTCGCCCGCGGGCGCGCAGCCCGCCGCCGTGCCCGCCGCCGTGGCGGGAGCCGCCGTGCCGCCCGAGGCGGCGGCGGCGGCGGCGGCGGCGGCGGCGGCGTACAAGGCACTCGCCGCCATACCGCCGCCCGTGGCCGCCGTCGCCGCGCCGCCCGCGGCGGTGGCGGCGACGCCCGTGCCGGCCGTCGCGCTGCCCTCGGTGATTCCCCCCTTCCGGCAGCACGTCGTCGGCGGCACGACGCCAACGCCGGCGCCGGCCTTCCGCCTGCCCGGCGCTGTCCCCATCGGCGCCGTGCCGACCGGGTGCATCCCCGGCTTCAACCAGATGACTCCGAACCCGACGATGCAAGGGCAAGGCGACAGCGGCGGCGGCGCCGAGCCGTCGACCCCGCTCATCTCCGACGCCGCGGTGTGCGGCGGGGGGATCCCCAAGCGGCGACGCGCGTGCACGGAATGCCACAAGGCGAAGGCGGCGTGCGAGGGCGACCCCTGCCACCGCTGCGTTCGCCTCGGCAAGGTGTGCGTCACGCCCTCAGAACCGCGCCGCCGCCGAAGGTCGTCGAAGCCGTCGAACAACTCGGCCGCCCTGGCCGCCGCCGCCGCCGCCCAGGCCGCCGCCGCTACCGCCGCCGCCGCCGCCGCCGCCGCCGCCACCGCCCACGCCGCGCCGTCGGAGGCGCCAGCAATCCTCGACGACGAAGACGACTTCCTCGCCGACGCCGCCGCCAACTTCGTCGGGAGCCTCGGCACGTCGCCGCTCCGCACGTCGCCGCTCCTCGCATCGCCGGAGGCCGCCTGCGCCGCCATGAACAACGCGTCATCGCTGCTGCTGCCCAAATCGTCCGACGACAGCCCGGGCTCGCGCGCGGCGCCGTCGCACCTCGCCGCCGCCGCCTTCAACGCGCTGCAACCCGTCGGCGTCTCCGCCGCCGCCTTCAACCTACAGTCGGCTTCGCCGCTGTCGGCTTCGCCGCTGTTGGCGCCCCACGACCCGGTCGACTGTGACTATATCGTCGGCGGTCTCACGCCGAGCGAGGTCGCCCACTTCATCGCCGACGTCCGCGACAACCTCTGAGCCTTCTGTGCCCCGCCCCCCTCCGAGCCCACCCTCTGAGCCTGATGCCTATTCGGATGGCGCGTATGGCTTGTGCCAGCGCCCGCGAACTATGGATTGTGGATACCCGTGAATAAAGCCGTATCTGCGTGGCGATAAGTGCGTCAGTGTCACGATTCCTAACTAATCTAACTACGCTTTAAAGCGGTACACGCGCCCGGTGATGCGGAGGCGGGCGGCCGACGCTTGGGTCTTGCGAGGGCGTCGAGCACGTCCACCCGGCGCGGCGACCGTAGAGCGCCGCCTGTTGGACGAGGCGGGCATGAGCCTCAAACAAAGCGCGCATGCCGAAGCGCAAAATAATTTACTGTACGCTTTACGCTACCCAGGTAGCTCCCAGGCTGCGGCTATAGCCGCCCCGTAGCCGCCAGAATTATCGAAAGATTTTTAGCGGCGAACGCGCCATGCACACAAGAACACTACGGGGGAAGGGGAGGGAGGGAGCCGATAAAACTTCGCCGAAACGCGGCGCGGTCAGCCTGCGAAGACTGCCGCGCCGGCTGGGCATGGCACATTGTACTGGAGAACCCACAATTGCCCGGGCGAGGATGGAATTGCCCGGGCGAGGATGGCACATTGTACTGGAGAACCATGATGTGAGAACCGAGATCCCGGATCATCAAATCATGTTCACTTCGATGTCGAGCGGCGACGGCTCGCGCTCGGCCGGTTCGGGCGCCTCGCCGAGCGCCGAGTCGCGCGTCGCCGTCGGGTCGCGTGAGAGCGCTTCCTCGTCGATCTCGTCCTCTTCGGCGAGGGCGGCGTGGGCCTTGCTGAAGGCGTCGGAGATGTGCGGCGCGCTCCAGCCACGCACCGCTTGAGGCAATTCCTGGTAGTGGCGGACGCCGAACGAGAACTCCTGCGAGCGCTCGATCGCCTCGGCCGCCTCCATCGGGTCCTCCTCGCCCGCCATCGCCGCCTTCACCGCCGCCGCCGCCGCCGCCACCACCTTTGCCATCGACTCCCCCGCCGACGGGCGGCGGCCGTGGGGCGGCCGCTCGCCGCCGTCCGGTCCCAAGGCGCCGTCGCCGTTGGCGTGGACGAGGCGGAGGAGGCGGAGCAGGCGCGGGATCGTCATCCGCTGCTTCGGCTTCTGAGCGAGCATCGCTCGGTTCGAAGCGAGCGCGATGAGCGCGGCGGGGTGCGGCGACGCGTTCACCGGCGCCGCGTCGACGTCGCCGCTCGAGATCTGCAGCACGACGACGGCGACGTTCGGGCCGGCGAACGGCCGCTGCAGCGCAAGTAACTCGTAGAGAACGACGCCGAGGGCCCAAACGTCGGCTTCGCAGCCGTACGGCTCACCGTGCACCTCTTCCGGCGACATTGCGTAGGGAGTGCCGCAGACGGTCTCGGCGACGTTCGAGACGGTCGACATCCGCCGGGAGAGCCCGAAGTCTCCGAGCTTGGCGTCGCCGTTCGCAGTGAGGAAGACGTTCGCAGACTTGAGGTCGCGATGTAGCACGCGGCACTCGTGCACGAGTTGCAGCGCGGAGGCGAGCTGGGAGAGCCAGAGGAGGACCTCGCCAGACGAGAAGTGCGCGCGGCGTTCGGCATGCTCGGCGATACGGGAGGCGAGGGTGCCCGACTCGGCGTACTCGGTGACGATGCAGAGCTCCCCCTGCTCGTGGAAGCACGCCAAATAGCCGATGATGTTCGGATGCTGGAGCGAGCGAAGGATGACGACTTCATTCTCGACTGCGGCGAGCTTGGCCGCCGACATCCCCTCCACCACCACCTGCTTCGACACGACGAGCCGCGAGCCGTCGGGTGAGCGCAGGAGCACCGCCTGCCCCGACGAGCCGCGGCCGAGCACACGGACGCGGGAGTACCCTCGGAACTCGTTCCAAGCCGCCACCGCGGTGATGATCGACGGAGCGTCATCGCATTTGAGGGAGGGCCGACGCTCGAGCGAGGCGAGCGTAGGCGTCGGCGGCGCCTCGGGGTCGACGAGCCTCGCTGCATCGGCGGCCGATCGCGAGAGGTCCGAGGAATGGACGCTGCCGTTGCCCTCAGGCTTCGGCCCGCCGGCCGCGTGCCCGTCGGAGGAGGGTGCGCCATGTGACGACGCTGGCTGCGTCGACGCCGTCCGTGATGCCGCCGCGCCGTCCGTGAACCCGCTCTTGACCTTCGCGCGCGCCGCCGCCGCCCAACGCCGCCGCCGGCGGCCGTGGTAATACATGAGCGACAGCGTGCAGATGAGCGCGAACACGAGGATACCAATCTGCGGAGGAGGGGCGGCGGGCCGTCGGCGAGGGGCCGGCGGCGGCGGCGCTGGGGGGTGGTGGCGGGGAGACAAGTGGGGGAACGTACCGTGGCGATGAGTGCGGGGATGGCAGCCTCGAGCTGCCGCTCCTCCGGCGCCTGCGGCGGCGATTGCCGCCGCGGCGGGGAGCGCGGCGGGTGCGGCGGCGGCCACGGCGACGGCGGCGGCGACGGCTTGGGCGGCGGCGGCGGCGACGGCCCCGGCGCGTAGCTAGGATCATACAGGATGCTCCAGCCTTGCAGCCAGTTGTCGTCAGGGGAGGCAAAGGCGCCGCGGCACTCGACCGGCTCGAAGAATGGCACGCGGCCGACAGGGGAGTCGATGGCACCGGTGCACGCGGCGCTGTCGGCCGTCGGCGTTGGGTCTATGCCCGTGCACTCGAACCCCTCAGCCACGCAGCGTGGTTCGGCGGGGAGGCTGGCAAAGCCTGCGGGCGCCACGTCGATCGAGAGGCGGACGGGCGACGACGCGCCGTTGCCGCCGCACGAGGCGTCACGCTGCAGCACGCACGCGCCCGCGTCGTCGTCGTCGGCGGCGGCGGCGCAGTCCGTCGAGTTGCGCAGCACGTCGAGCCACGGGTTGGCAGCGTCGTAGAGGTTGTGCGACCCGAGCCATAACGTGTCCTCCTCGGCGGGCGGCGGCTCGGCGACGGCGAGGGCGGCGGCGAGCGCGGGCGCGTGCTGCGTCACGTTGACGGCGGCGTCGCACGACGCGAGCTGCACGGCGGGGCCGCGGCCGCCCGCGAGTACCCAGTTCCCAAACGCGCCGCCCGTCTGTCGGCGCAGGAGCATCATCGAAGTGTCGCGCGACGCGGCGCCGGCGCCGATGACGGTGCCCGAGAAAAACCTGGGGTGCGAGCGGCGGCGGTTGGCGCCCTCGGCGTCGGCCTCGATGGCGTGGTCGCCCTCGCTCCCGAGCATCGCGAAGAGGTACTGGCCGCGGCCGCGGTAGCCCGCGTCGAAGTCGAAGGCGTCGTCGCCGATATAGAGGACCGACAGGTGGTCGACGTCGACGGTGCCGCCAAAGAACTCGAAGCCGTCGTCGAGCGAGTACGCGACCTCGACGTGCGAGACGACGGTGCCGCGGCCGACGCCCGCCAGCGTGAGCCCGTTGATCTCGTTGTCCTCGGATATCACCGCGCCCGCGTGCCACACGCGCACGTACCGCAGCACGCCGCTCGAGTCGTCGGGGTCGCCGCCGCCGTAGTACACGCCGTCGAGACCCTCGACGCGCGGCTCCTCGGCTAAGGCGGTGGGCGCGCGGCCAGCGAGGACGACGCCGCCCCACTTGCCGCGCGCGCCGTACACCACCGTCGCGCTGCTCGACGAGTCGGTCTGCACCTGCTCGTTGCTCTCAGTTTCCCCCGGGTTGGCGGCGGTGAACGTGCAGGGCCGCTCGGCGCTGCAATCCGCAATAATTCTGCCGCCCCGCTCGACGACGAGCACCGGCACGTCCGGGTGCGACGGATCCTTCGGCACCGCCGCGATCATGGTGCCCGGCTCCAGCACGAGCGTCGCGCCGTCACGGACGTAGACCGGGCAGCCGAGCAGGTACGTGACGTTCGCCCAGAGCTCGCGACGCGAGTCGGTGATCTCGCCGCAGAGGTAGACGGCCTCGCCGAGACCGGCGGACATCCCGTATCCAGCTACTGAGGCCTCGCCTTGCCTCCAACCTTCATGCACCGCCGGTCGTCGTGCTCGGGCACGTCAAGCACGTGACCCTGGCAAACGCCGACGGAGGGATTTACTTTCGAGGAACTACTCATGGACGTCGGCTCGTCGATCGGCTCGTCGTCCGGCGTCGCGCCGCCCGAAGAGGCTCCTTCAGTCCCGTACGCGGATTACCAGGCGGTGCGCACGCTCGGGCGCGGCGGCTCGGCGGTCGCGACGCTGATCGAGCACCAGGAGACGAAGCGGAAGCTCGTCGCGAAGGACATCCCGCTCACGGCCGAGACCAACGTGCAGTCGGTCCTCACCGAGATGCGCGTGCTCAAGGAGTTGCGCCACCCGCACATCGTCGCGTACCAGGCGTCGTACATGCTCAACGACGCGACGCTGCGCATCGTGATGGAGTACGCGTCGGGCGGCTCGATCGCGAGCGCCGTGCTCGCGCGCACGCAGGCGGGCGCGCACTTCGCCACCGACGTCGTCAAGACGTGGCTCGTGCAGTCGGCCGACGCGCTCGTCTACGTCCACTCGCAGGGCGTGCTCCACCGCGACATCAAGCCGGAGAATCTGCTGCTGACGGCGCAGGGCGCGATCAAGCTCGCCGATTTTGGCACCTCGCGGATCCTCGGGTCGCGCTCGGCGGCGAGCACGGTGTGCGGCACGCCCGAGTATCTGAGCCCCGAGCTCACCAAGGGTGAGGCGTACTCGCAGCCCTCGGACGTCTGGGCCCTCGGCTGCGTGCTCTTCGAGCTGCTCACGCTGAAGCGCGCCTTCGGATGGAACGGCTCGTTCGTCGAACTGGTGAAGGCGATCTCCGTCTGCGGATACGACGACTCCGCGCTCGCCGCCGCCGCGCCGCACCACCCGGAGGCGCTCCTCGCGCTGCCGACGCGCCAGGCGCTGCTCCACCCGGAGCCCGGCGGCCGCATGACCCTACAGCACCTCGCGGCGCGCCTCCGTCAGATGTGAGGCCGCGCGCCATTCGACATGCCCCCCGGATGATCACCGCATAATGCCGCCCGGGCCTGTCGCCCGACGGTCGAGTACCAGCAGCTTACAGACTAGATTAGAGCTCACGATTGCCAATCGCCACTACGCCGGCAGAAGAGGCGGTGCAGAGTGTCGGGCCAAGAAGCCTGATAGAGTAGTTCGACAGCGAACGGCGCAACGCAATGCGTGCGGTGCCTGCCGGCCGCACACGCTGAGAGAAAAAGTGCGCGTACACTCTATGTTCTCTCAGTTCTCATCACGGCTTCGACGGCTTGATGAACTCCTTGAGGTTCTTGTGGAAGGTCTGCGGCTTGCGGCGCAGCTTGCGGAGCGCGCGCGCCTCGATCTGCCGCGCGCGCTCCTTGGGGCACTCGAAGACGCGGCCGATCTCGTCGAGCGAGCGGCGGTCGTGGCCCTCGAGGCCGTAGCGCATGCACATGATCTCGCGCTCGAGCGGCTCGAGCGCCGAGAGGAGGGAGTTGTGGATCTCCTCCTCGATCATCGTCTGTGAAAAGGGAGCGGGGGCGTCAGACGCCGTCGCGGCGCAGGGGGAGCTCGCGAGCAGGGGGGAGGGGGGAGGAAGCAGGGGAGGGGAAGGTGAGAGGGGCGGAAGGAGAGCGGAGGAAGGGAGGTGGTGGTGGTGGGTGGGTGGTGGGAGGCGGAGGCGGGGGGAGGGGGGAGGGGCAACGGCGCGGCACCTGCTCGAGGTGCGACTCCGGCTTGGGCTGCTCGTCGGGGATCGTGTCGATCCACATCTTGTCCTCGCCCTTGCCCGCGTTCTTGTTCGAGTAGCACGGCTCCTCGAGCGAGACGAGCTCGCGGCTGCTCGCCACCGCGAGGCGCAGCTTCGCCTCTGAGATGCCGACGGCGGCGGCGAGCTCGGGCTCCGTCGGGTTCCGCCCCGTCTGCAGGTAGTACTGCGAGCGCGTGCGCTTGACCGAGTTGACGCAATCGGACATGTGCACGGGCAGCCGGATCGGCCGCGAGTAGTCAGCGAGCGCGCGCGTCACCGCCTGCTTGATCCAGTAGTGGGCGTACGTCGAGAATCGGCAGTCGTGGTTCGGGTCGAACTTCTCGACCGCCGTGATCAGCCCGAACGAGCCCTCCTGCGGTGGCGGCGGCGGGAGCGGCGTGAGGGCGCGCAGGGGATGCGGGGGAATCTACGCGATTCGGCGCGCGCGCAGGCCCGCCGCGGCGCCGGCCGGCGGCCCCCCCTCCGCGCGCGCGCGCGCGAGCGGCCGACGCGCCTGGATCAGGTCCTGGATGTTGACGCCGCGGTTGACGTACTTCTTGGCGATCGAGACGACGAGGCGGAGATTCGCGTTGATCATCCGGTCCTTGGCGTGCTGCATCAGCTTGAGCTGCGACTCGAAGCGGTTCATCCCCTCCGCCGTGTCGACGCCGAAGCCGAGCGCCGCCGCCCACTCCTTCCGCGTCGGCCGCCGCTGCAGCTCCTCCATCAGGTCGCGGCGCGTCGCCTTCCACCGCAGCAGCTCCTTGACGGCGGTCGCCAGCTGCACCTCCTCCGTATTGTCGAGGAGGCGGCGCTTGCCGATCGAGGAGAGGTACCAGCGCATCGCGTCGTCATTCACCGCCGAGTCGCGCGTGAACTTGCTGAACAGCGAGTTCGCCGAGGGGGACGCCCCCGAGCTCGGGCGGAATTGGCCCACGGCCTTCACCGCTGTCTGCTGCATCTTCGGCGCCCCGCCGCGGCTGGCCGAGCCCCCACCGTCCATGGTGGGCGGGAGAGACCGAATCAGCGCAGCAGTCACGACGGTCATGAACGTGGCAGTCGAGAGCATCGTGGGAAGAGGACGTTGAAGCCCAGGCACGGCGACACAGCGTCGAAGGGGCCAATTTGTGCTGGCGATCTCAGAAATTCATCGCGAGCGCTCCGAGGCTCCTTCGCGGAGCACCTTTTCGGCGAACCCGTCTCTCGTCCGCCCCGGAGCGCCGCGCAACTCTGAAAATGGCTACGCTGCAGCCACCTTTCGCCACCGCGGCCGCCGCCATGCCGGCTGCGCTGCGCTCGATCCTCGTCGATGGCGTGGACCCGACGGCCGTCGACGCCGCGGCGCTCAGGCTCGCGCTCCAGCAGGCGCAGTGCTACGACGCGCCGGTGGGCCACATCGTGCAGCAGCCGGCGGTGCTGCCCGCCGCGGCCTGCGCCGCGTTGCGCGCGGCGGTGGATGCGCAGCACGAGACGGCGTCCGACAGCGTCGACAACAAGGCCGACCACCAGCTCAACCTCGAGGTCGATGAGCTCGAGGCGCTCGTCGGCGCGGCCGCGCTGCAGGCGCTGGTCGGCGCGGCGCGCGAGCTCGACGCGCGAGCGGGCGGGGAGCTGCCGATCGTCGAGGCGTTCGTGCGAAGGTACAGCCCGAGCGAGCGGCCGTGGTTCCCCTTCCACCAGGACCGCAGCGCGCTGACGGTGAACGTCGCGCTGAGCGCCGACGCCGATGGCTGCGGCGGGCAGCTCGTGTGCGTGCTCGACGACGGAGCGCGCGTGGTTGGCCCGCGCGCCGAGGGCGACGCCGCCACCCACTCTTCGAGCCTCGTGCACGGCGTCACGCGGCTCACCAGAGGCGCGCGCTACTCGCTCATCGTCTTCTTCGGCGACGAACCGGCGGTACGGAGGGAGCTCGTCGAGGGCAGAGGCTGGGTCCGAACGCTCGTGCCTCGATGACCATGACGTTGAGCTTGAGGCGTCTAGAATTTTTTGTTAGGTTGCTAGGCATCATCGTTGATCAATCACGCCCCGTCCTCGGGCATCATCTGCGCGACGCGGCAGCTGCGCTTGTGCGTGGCCAGCGCGTTGAGCTTGTCGAAGGCACGGCCGCACTCGCATTCGATCTGGCCGAACGCATTGCGCGGCGGCGGGCCGAGGTGGCCGCCGCGGAAGCGCGCGCCGCACGTCGAGCAGAGCGTGCCCGCGCCGTCGGGGCCGGGCGACTTTCCCTGTGCCTGGTCGGCGGAGACCTCGCACCACGCGCACCGCCACGCGCCGCCGTCGCACGAGCGGCGGTGGACGCCGAGCGCGGCGATCGTCTCGAAGATGCGGTCGCACAGCTCGCACTCGTACTTGCCGTCGGCGTTCGGCAGCACCGCCGTCGTGT
>MDSV01028470.1_pt1 | contig 10543 bp, 20 predicted proteins | sample 810851 | NCBI WGS metagenome assembly MDSV01 (sample SAMN05326640, study PRJNA326480) | marine metagenome | isolation source: seawater | place: Atlantic Ocean: North East | collected 2012 | reverse complement strand
ATATCTTTAGCTTTTACTTCTTTTGGGCCTTTTATATCTAAAATAATTTTTTTTGAACTTGATGAAGATGATTTAATTGCTAAATTTTTAACATTTAAAACTATGTCTGTAACATCTTCTCTAACACCTTTAATCGAGGAAAATTCATGTAAAACTCCATCAATTTGGATTGCTGTAACCGCAGCTCCTTGAATTGATGATAATAGTATTCTTCTAAGTGAGTTACCAATTGTTTGACCAAAACCTTTTTCTAAAGGTTCTGCTACAACTTTAGCTATCGTTTTATCTTCATTGCTTTTAATATCTAATTTATTCGGTTTTATAAGTGCTTTCCAATTTTTATCTATAACGTTTGACGTAGTTTGCATTATACTCTCCTTCTTTTTGGTGGCCTTGCACCATTATGTGGCATGGGTGTGGTGTCTTTAATTGATAAAATTTTAAATCCTCGAGATTGTAGAGAGCGTAAAGCTGTTTCACGTCCAGATCCCGGTCCTTTTACTTGGACTGTTAAAGTTCTTAAACCTTGTTCAAAAGCTTTTGCTCCTGCATCATCCGCTGCGACTTGAGCTGCATAAGGTGTTGATTTTCTAGACCCTTTAAAACCTTTAGCTCCTGCAGAAGACCAAGAAACAACATTTCCACTTTCATCAGCAATTGAAATAATAGTGTTGTTAAAAGTAGAGTAAACATATGCAATACCAGAAGTTATATTTTTTTTAATCTTTTTCTTTTTCTTGAAAGTACTTACTTTTTTTGTCTCAACTTTAGTTGCATCAGACTTCTTTTCAATTTTTTCGCTTTTTTTATTCATTTTAATTATTTTTTAAGAGGAGTTAATTTTTTACCTGCAATAGCTATAGCCTTTCCTTTTCTTGTTCTAGCATTACACTGAGTTCTTTGACCTCGTACGGGTAATTTTTTTTTATGTCTCGAACCTCTATAACAAGCAAGATCAACTAATCTTTTGATGTTTACTGAAACTTCTCTTCTTAAATCACCCTCAACTTTATGATTAGCATCTATAAATTCTCTTATCTTTAATACTTGTTCCTCTGATAATTCGTTTACTCTTTTTGATTGTGGTATATCCAGTTTTTTACATATTTTTTTAGATGAGTGTAAACCTATTCCATGAATATAAGTTAGAGCTATACTAACAACTTTATTTTGTGGAATGTTTATCCCTGCAATACGAGCCATATTATAATGAGTAATTGTTTTCCTGCGTATTTATATTGTCTAATATCTCAAAGTCAACCCTTGAAACCTTCAATTAAGCCGCTAATTTCTTCATTAATTTCTGTTATAGGTTTCTCACCATTTATAACTGTCAACAAATTAGTTTGTTTATAGAATTCTATTACTGGTTCAATATTTTTTTCATACATTTCAAATCTTTTTATCGCTATTTTTTCGTTATCATCTGCTCTTTGTTCTAAATTTTTTCTTTCAGAGATTCTTTTGATAATAACCTTCAGGCTCACAGAAAGCTTTAATACAAAATCAATTTTCTGATCATACTTTTTTAATAAATTATCCAAATTTTTAACTTGGATCAAATTTCTTGGGTATCCATCAAATATTAATCTATTTTTAAAAGTTTGATCTGAAATATATTTTTCAATTAAATCACTTACAGTTTTATCAGATACTAAATTTCCTGAATTGATTATAGACTCAATTTGTACACCTAGTTTTGTATTTTCTTTGATTTCTTTTCTTAGAAGTTCTCCTGTAGATAATTGATGAAGTTTATATTTTTCAACTATAAAATTTGATTGGGTACCTTTACCGGCACCAGGTGGTCCAAAGATAACTATATTCATTAACTTTATTTATTTGCCAAATTTTGTTTTTTTAATTAAAGACTCATATTGTGAGCTCATTAATCTTGTCTGTACTTGAGTAACTGTATCCATAGCAACTACAACTACTATTAAAATTGATGTTCCGCCCAAATAAAATGGTATTGGATATTTTGCTATTAAAAATTCAGGCATTAAACATACAAAAGTTAAATACATTGCACCAACAGTTGTTAATCGCATTAAAATGCTGTCGATATATTCTGCAGTTCTTTCTCCAGGTCTTATTCCAGGAATATAACCGCCATATTTTCTTAAGTTTTCTGCTGTTTCTTTGGGATTAAATACAATTGATGTATAAAAGAAGGAGAAAAAAATTATCCCTGATGCGTATAAAAGCATATACAAAGGCTGACCTTGAGTAAACATTGATGAAATTTTTAAAAAAGTATCAGAGTCTGCAAAACCAAAATTTGAAATAGTTATAGGTAATAATAACAATGCTGAAGCAAATATAGCTGGGATTACTCCAGCGGTATTTATTTTAAGAGGAAGATGTGAGGACTCTCCTCCATACATTTTATTTCCAACTTGTCTTTTAGGATAATTAATTAAAATTTTTCTCATAGCTCTCTCAAAAAAAACTATAAACAACACTGTTAAAATAACCAAAACAAATATACCTACGATCATTAAAGCAGAAAGAGCTCCCGTTCTACCAAGTTCAAAAGTTGAAGCTAATGCTCTTGGTATTTCTGCAACAATTCCTGAAAATATTATTAAAGATATACCATTACCAACCCCTCTAAGTGTTATTTGCTCGCCTAACCACATTAAAAATGTTGTTCCTGCTACTAAAGAGATTGTAGTAATTATTCTGAATGAAATTCCAGGTTCAATAACTATGTTTCCTGCATTTTCTAAACCAACAGATACACCGTAACCCTGTAAACAAGCAATTAACACTGTTCCATATCTAGTAATTTGAGTAATTTTTTTTCTTCCTATTTCACCTTGTTCTTTTAAATTTTTAAAATAATCGGAAACTCCTGTTAACAACTGAACTATGATTGAAGAAGATATGTAGGGCATTATTCCTAGAGCAAAAATTGCCATTCTTGTTACGGCACCACCAGAAAACATATTAAACATTCCTAATAGACCTTTTTGGCTAGAGGCCATGATTTCTTTTAAGGCTGAGGGATCAATTCCTGCTAAAGGTACATAAGTACCTAATCTGTAAATAACTAAAATTAGAATTGTAAATAATATTCTATTTTTTAAGTCCTTTGCCTGACTAAAAGCACCAGTTGTATTAAGTGTTTCGCTAGACATAAATTATTATTTTTTTATTATACTTATTTTTCCACCAGCTTTTTCTATTTTAGCTAATGCTTGTTTCGATGCGTAGTGTGCGGAAATTTCAATATTGTTTTTAATTTCCCCAGTTCCTAAAATCTTTAATTTTAAAAACTTTTTATTTATGAGATTTTTATCTTTGAGAATTTTTAAATCTAAATTACTCTTGATTTTATTATTAGTTTTATCAATTATATTTTGTATTTTAGAAAGGTTTAAAATGGCAGTATTTTTTTTGTTCAATGATTTAAATCCTCTTTTTGGTAAACGCCTATATAATGGCATCTGGCCACCTTCAAAACTTTTAATAGCAACTCCGGATCTTGATTTTTGACCTTTATGACCTCTAGAAGATGTTTTTCCTTTTCCAGAACCTATACCTCTTCCAACTCTAATTTTTTTTTTATTATTTTTAATAAGAGTGTTAAGACTCATTATTTATCCTCTCTTTTCAAAACGATTTCTGAAATTTTTTTTCCCCTTATTGCTGAAAGAATTTTTGGAGAATTTTGTGATCTCAAACCGTTTACACATGCTTTTAAAACATTGTGAGGGTTTGCTGAACCTAAAGATTTAGCTACAACATCTTGAATTCCTAAAACCTCACATACTGATCGGATAGCACCTCCAGCGATGATGCCAGTGCCGGCTGGAGCTGATCTTAAAAAAACTTTACCAGAACCATTTTTGCCTTTAACATCATGATGTAGTGTTCTACCTTCTTTCAAAGGGATTTTAATTAAATTTCTTTTAGCTACTTCGGTTGCTTTTTTTATTGCATCAGGCACCTGTTTAGACTTTCCTTGACCTATACCAATGGAACCTTTTTGATTACCAACTACTACTAGAGCAGCAAATCCAAACCTTCTTCCACCTTTAACTACTTTAGTTATTCTATTAATAGCAACTAGTTTTTCCTTTATATCACTTTCAATTTTTTTATTTTCTATCATACTAAAATTTTAATCCGTTTTTTCTTAATGTTTCAGCAAAAGTTTTTACTCGTCCGTGGTATTTGTAACCACCTCTATCAAAGTAAACTTCGATAATCTTTTTTTCTTTAGCTCTTTTTGCTAAAATTTCTCCAATAAGATTTGATTTTTCCATTTTTTTTATTTTTTTTGCTTTAATTTCTTTTTCTACAGATGACGCAGAAACTAGAGTTTTTTTGAGTCTATCATCAATAATTTGAGCAGATAAATTGTTTAAAGATTTAGTTACAGATACTCTATATCTATTAACATTAACTGCTTTTAGTTTTTTTCTATTTCGTAATTTTCTTTTATTTTTAGAGCTAATTTTTTTCATTATTTTTTCTTACCTTCTTTTCTTAAAACAAATTGACCTCTTTCTTTAATTCCTTTTGCTTTGTATGGTTCTACTGGTTTTAGATTTTTAATATCAGCGGCTATTTTTGAAACTAACTCTTTATCAACACCGTTAATTTTTATTACAGTTTGTTTTTCTACAGTTATTTTTATATCTTTAGGTATTTTAAAATTTACATCATGGCTAAAACCAATCTGTAAATTTAAAACTTCACCTTTAAGATTTGCTCTAAAACCTACACCAGTAATTTCAAGTATTTTTTCGTGACCTTTTGAAACGCCTGTAACAGCATTATTTACTAAACTTCTAAATGTTCCCCACATAATTGAAGTTTTTTTATCAATTTTTTTTTCTTTAGGTAAAATTTGAAATTCATTTTCATTAAGTTTTGATGAAAAAATTTTATCATTAATCGATAATTTTTTTGTTCCTTTTGGCCCAGTTACAGTTAAGTTAGGTCCCTCAATTTTAATTGAGGACTCTTTTGGTATCACAATATTTTTTTTACCTATTTTTGACATTAAAATACCCTACAAATAACCTCTCCACCCACATTATTTTTTCTTGCCTCTGCATCACTCATGACACCTTTAGGTGTTGATAAAATCGCTAGACCTAAACCATTCATTACTTTTGGTATACTTGTTGCTCTTGAATACACTCTTCTGCCTGGTTTAGATATTCTTTTAATTTCTTTTATAACAGGATCACCCTCATAGTATTTAAGTGTGATTTTAAGACTTGTTTTATTATTTTCTGTTTTTTCAATAAAGTAGTCTTTTATGTATCCTTCGGTTTTTAAAATTTCTAAAATGTTTTTTCTAAAATTCGAGGATGGTATTTCCACAGAGTTTAACGATCTCATTTGACCATTTCTAATTCTTGAAAACATATCTCCAATTGGATCTGTAAATGTCATATCTCTCCTACCAACTTGATTTAGTTATTCCAGGAATTTTTCCTGCAGACGCCATATCTCGCAGTGCAATCCTAGAGATTCTTAATTTTCTGTAAACACCATGAGGTCTACCTGAAACCTCACATCGATTTCTTATCCTTATTTTTGCAGAATTATTTGGAAGTTTATTTAATTTTAATTGAGCCTCGAATCTTTCCGATAATTCTAGTTTTCTATTGTTAATTATTTTTTTTAATGCAGCTCTTTTTTTTGCATATTTTTTAACCATCTTGATTCTTTTTAAATTTTTTTGTATTGCACTTGTTTTTGCCATTTTATCTCCTAGTTTTTCTTTTCATTTAGGGGAAAATTAAATTCTTTTAATAATTCTAATGTCCCTTGTTTGCTTTTGCTTGATGTAACAATTGTTATATCCAGGCCTCTTATTTTATCCACTTTATCGAAATTTACCTCTGGAAAGATGATGTGTTCTTTTATGCCAAATGAATAGTTGAAAGAGTCATCAATCCCCTTTGAAGATAAACCTCTAAAATCTTTAATTCTTGGTAATGCGATATTTACTAATCTATCGATAAATTCATACATTTTGTGAGATCTAAGTGTAACTTTGATACCAGCATTTGATCCCTTTCTTGTTTTAAAATTTGAAATTGATTTTTTAAACTTTGTTATAATTGGTTTTTGCCCAGCAATTAAAGAAACATCTTCCACACAAGCCTTTATTTTTTTTCCATCAGATGCATCTTCTCCTAATCCCATGTTAAGAATTATTTTTTCCACTCTTGGAACATCATGTTTATTTTTAACAGAGAGTTTACTCATAAGTTTTTCTACAATTTCTTTGTCGTATGCTACTTTTAATCTAGTCATTATTTTTTATCTACTTTCTTTCCCTTTTTTTTTTCATCTAAGTTTTTAACATTTGATTGATGAATAAAACTTTCTTTTGAAATAATTCCACCTTTATTTTCTTTTGTTGGTTTTGTATGTCTCTTGATTATATTGACAGATTTAATTTTGACTTTATTTAATCTTCTATTTATTTCTAAAATTTCACCTGACTTTCCTTTATCCTTTCCTGAAATAACTTTTACCTGAATTCCTTTTTTTAAAAACATACTAAAGTACCTCCGGTGCTAATGAAATTATTTTTGTATGACCTTTAGTACGTAATTCTCTTGTCACAGGACCAAATATCCTTGTGCCTATTGGCTCTCCTTTGTCATCAGTTAACACAACTGCATTTTTATCAAATTGTACTTTTGAACCATCATCTCTGTATATTTCTTTTCTTGTCCTAACTACTACTGCTTTATGAACAGCACCTTTCTTTACTTTGCCTTTTGGTATTGCATCTTTCACACTGATTACAATTATATCTCCAACAGAAGCATATCTCCTTTTTGAGCCCCCTAGGACTTTAATACACTCTACTCTTTTTGCGCCAGTGTTATCTGCTACTGTTAATTCTGTTTGTATTTGTATCATTACTCCATTACCTGCCAAGTTTTTTTCTTTGAAAATGGTTTACATTCAATAATTGAAACTTTTTCACCTTCTTTAAATTGATTTTTTTCATCGTGAGCGTGATATTTTTTTGACCTTTTAATTACCTTCTCATAAAAAGGGTGTTTAAATTTTCTGGTTACTTCAACAACTATTGTTTTGTTGTTTTTAGCACTAGTTACTGTTCCTTTTAGTATTTTTTTTGTCATTTTGAATTCTTAATAGTTGTGTATAGTCTAGCTATACTTTTTTTAATTTCATTATACTGAGCCGGGTTATTGATTTGATTATTTATCTTTTTAAATCTTATATTAAACAAATCTTTTTTCAGAGTTAATATTTTTTTCTCAGCTTGATCTTTAGTCAATTTTTTATCTTCTTTTTTTTTAACCATTATCTTTTCACAAATTTAGTTTTAATTGGTAGTTTTGCAGACGCTTTATATAGTGCCTCTCTTGCAATCTCTTCGCTTACTCCATCTATTTCAAATATAATTCTTCCTGGTTTAACTCTACATGCATAATATTCTGGTGACCCTTTACCTTTACCCATCCTCACTTCAGTTGGTTTTTTTGAAACCGGTATATTAGGAAAAATTCTAGTCCAAACTTTACCTGTTCTTTTCATGTATCTCGTTAAAGCGACTCTAGCTGCTTCTATTTGTTTTCCAATAATTCTTTCTGGTTGAACAGCCTTTAAGCCATACTGTCCATAATTAAGTTTAACAGCTCTAGCAGCGTTACCATGAATTCGACCTTTAAAAGCTTTTCTAAACTTAGTTCTTACTGGTTGTAGCATTCTTTACCCTTTCTTTTTTTTCATTTTCAACATCTTTAGCCATCAACTCACCTTTATAAATCCAAACTTTTACTCCAATAATTCCGTATGTTGTTAAGGCTTCCGAAAAACCATAATCAATATCGGCTCTGAGTGTGTGTGATGGGATGCTGCCTTCACGCAACCATTCTGTTCTTGCAATTTCATTTCCAGCTAATCTTCCGCTTAACATTACCTTAATGCCTTTTGCGTTTAGTCTCATAGCTGATTGCATTGCTCTCTTCATAGCTCTACGATACGCAACTCTTTTGACTAGTTGTTGCGCTATATTCTCAGCTACTAAATTAGAATTTAATTCTGGTTTTTTGATTTCCTTAATATTCACATTCACATCATTGTCAGTAATTTTCATAATGTTTTTTTTTATTTTTTCTATATCTGCACCTTTTTTTCCAATAACAAACCCTGGTCTTGACGTGTGTATGGATACGGTGCATTTCTTGGAAGATCGTTCTATTATTATTTCTGAAACACCAGAATTTATAATATTTTTTTTAATATAATTTCTTATTTTAAAGTCTTCAATAAGATATCTGCCAAAGTCCTTTTTTTTGGCAAACCATGTTGAGTCCCATCCTCTATTGATTCCAAGTCTTAATCCAATAGGATTTATTTTCTGTCCCATTATTTATTTACCTTTTGTTCTTTCTTTTCTTCAAGCACAATTGTAATTCTACTAAAGGGTTTTTTTATTGGACTTGCTCTTCCCTTTGCTCTTGGTCTAAACCTTTTCATTACTAAAGATTTTCCGACATACGCCTCTTTAACAAATAAATTATCAATATCAAATTGATGATTGTTTTCAGCATTAGATATCGCAGATTTTACTGTTTTACTCACGTCTTTGGCTATTCTTTTTCTAGAGAATTCTAAATCTCTAAGAGCAATATCAGCTTTTTTACCTTTTATAAAATTGCAAACTAAAGCTAGTTTTCTTGGACTAGTCCTAACATTTTTATTTATTGCTTTAACTAAAGAGTTATTTTTTTCCATTATTTTTTATCTCCCGCTGGTTTAGCTGTTGCCGCTGGTGCTGCTGCTTTTTTGTCTGCAGGTGTATGACCTTTAAAAGTTCTAGTAGGGGCAAATTCTCCTAATTTATGACCAACCATTTCCTCAGAAACTGTAATTGGTATGAAAGATTTTCCGTTATGTATCATAAAGCTATGTCCAACAAAGTCTGGAATTATTGTTGAATTTCTTGACCATGTTTTTATAGGTTTTTTATTTGGAACATCTTTTAGCTTATCTATCTTTTTAAGTAAACTTGGGTGTACAAATGGTCCTTTCCAAACTGATCTGGTCATTATTTATTCCTTTTTTTTCTTCTAGTGATTATTAACTTATCACTTCTTTTTGGTCTTCTTGTTTTTAATCCTTTAGCTGATTGACCCCATGGTGATACTGGACTTCTTCCTCCTGAAGTTTTACCCTCACCTCCTCCATGAGGATGATCTACTGGGTTCATTGCTACGCCTCGTGTTTGAGGTCTTTTTCCTCTCCATCTATTTCTTCCTGCTTTACCAATTTTAATATTCTTTTGATCCGGGTTTGATACAGTCCCAATTGTTGCAGTGCATGTACTGCTTACTTTTCTTGTTTCGCCTGAAGAGAGTTTCAAAATAGCGTAATCTCCATCGTAACCAGATAAAGTAACAGAAGAACCAGCGGATCTTGCAAGTTTTGCTCCGTTGCCCGGTATAAGCTCAACGTTATGAATTGAGGTGCCTGGCGGGATGTCTTTTAATTCTAATGAATTACCAACTTTAATTTCAACGTTTTTGCCAGATTCAATAACATCACCTTGTTTTAAACCTTGTGGACTTATTATATAAGCTTTTTCCTTATCTTTATAAGAAATTAAGGCGATATGGGCTGTTCTATTTGGATCGTATTCAATTCTTTCAACAGTAGCTGGGACATTTTTCTTTTTTCTATAAAAATCAATTATTCTATATTTGTGTTTAGAACCTCCACCAATATGTCTAGAAGTAATTCGACCATTGTTATTTCTTCCACCAGTAAAATTTTGACCTTTAGTTAAAGGTTTATAAGGAGCACCTTTCCACAGTTTGCTTTTGTCTAGAACAACAGTTCCTCTAGTAGATTTTGTATAAGGTTTAAAAGTTTTTAATGCCATAATTAAATTCCAGTAGTTAGGTCTATACTTTGACCTTTTTTAAGTGTTATAATTGCTTTCTTGTATCCACTTTTAATAGATTTTTTTCCTTGTTTCATTTTAAGTTTCGATTTTTGATTTATTATATTTACTTTTATTACATTTACCTTAAATAATTTTTCTATATTTTTTTTTATAGTTTTTTTATTTGCTTTTTGATGAACTCTAAAAACAGTTTTATTCTGTTCTGATAAAATAGTCGCTTTTTCTGTAATTATTGGATTTCTTATTGAGTCTATGTGATTAATTTTTTTCATTTAAGACCCTTTGTTGTATTTTTTTAGCAGAAGAAGATGTTATTATAACGTTCTTATATTTAAATAAGTCATATATATTTGTACCTTCATCTTTTATTAATTTTAAATTCTTAATATTTCGAGCAGATTTGTTAATATTCTTCATCGAGTCATTATCAGAAATAATTAAAACATTTGCTAATTTGTTTTTTATTAGAAATTTGTTGAATTCTTTTGTTTTTTTAATTTCTTTTTTTACATCAGCAAGAATATGTAAGTTTTTATCTTGATTCTTTTTAGACAATGTTTGAGCAAGAGCTAGTTTTCTTACTTTTTTGTTAATTTTTTTAACTTTATATGCAGCACCTTT
>MDSV01244366.1_pt1 | contig 10544 bp, 12 predicted proteins | sample 810851 | NCBI WGS metagenome assembly MDSV01 (sample SAMN05326640, study PRJNA326480) | marine metagenome | isolation source: seawater | place: Atlantic Ocean: North East | collected 2012 | reverse complement strand
CAGCAAACATTGCGAATAGAGCAATTGAAGCAATTATTGCTTTTAAATGTTTCATTTTAATGTCCCCCGTTTTTTCTTTAAAAAGAAAAAAGCTAGCACAAATCATATATAAAGAGGAGTCGGTGAGGAAAAAAAAATTCTACCTAGGGTTTTATTTTACCTTGCCAAAAACGTTTAATAATACCACTCCGGCAATAATTAATATTATACCGACCGTTCCTATCAGATTGGGTATTTGATTGTACTTAAAAATTCCAAACAAAGTTACAGCAGTAATTGTAAGTGCCCCGTAAGTTGCGTAAGTAAAACCAACCGGAATAATTGTCATCGCTTTTGAGATACAAAATAGACAGATTATTATACTTAAAACACAGAAAATTGTCGGAGAAATTTTTGTAAAACCTTCAGTAGTTTTCAAAAATCCATTTGAGGCTATGCCTGTTATTATTGCAAAGACTAAATAAATATATCCTGATAACAGGGTCATAAATTAAATTATACTTTTGCGAATTGTCCTCCATCTTTATATCTCCAAAGCCATTTTTTCATAGCTTCTTCAACATCTGATGGATCAATATCTAAATCTTTTAAACTTAAATTATTTTCTGTAACAATATTATCTGCTTCAGATAAAATTTCACATTGATCTCTGGTTAAAACGGGTGGTAGAGGAAGTAAATCTGTTATGCTACTTTGAATTTTTGCAATTGCCATTGGCATTTCAATTACAAATCTTTTTTTATTTATAGTAGATAAAATTGATTTAACCATTTCTCCAAAACTTATTATTTTAGGTCCACCAATTTCATAAATTTTTCCCTCGTTTCCTTTCTTTTCAATTGCTTTGAAAATTGCATCAACTACATCAGATACTAAAATCGGTTGAAATTTATATTTCATTCCAACTATTGGTATAACTGGAAGAATGCTCAATTTTGAGAAAAGATTTGTAAAATTATCTTCTTCTCCACAAACCACACTTGGTCTAATAATTACAGTTTTGTTAAAATTTTCTAAAGCTTTTATTTCTCCAAAATATTTTGTTTTCTGATAATTTGATTTTGAGTTTTGATTAGCGCCTATTGCACTTACGTGAATAAATTTCTTCACATCTGACTCTGCACAAATCTTAGCTACAGCTTCTGGTATTTTTGTATGAATATTATAAAATTTTTGTTTTCTTGTTTCGTATAAAATTCCGATTAAGTTAATTACAACATCAGAATCTTTAATTGCCTCTTTTAATTCTGAAAAATTATTCGGGTTCCAGTCTAATAACTCAATCGACCCAGGCGTGCCTTGAGTCTTTAAATATCCTTTTTGAAAGGCTTTTCTAGTGGTGATAATACACCTATAATTCTTCTTAGTCATATTTCTGACTAAGTATTTTCCGATAAATCCACCACCACCTAAAATTGTGCAAATTTGGTTTTTCATGGTATTTAAACTTATATATGAAAATAACTAAGATTAAAGAGGACATAACTCCAGAGATTGCAAAATCTTTTGAAAAAAGCATAGCTATAGATACTGAAGCTACAGGCTTACAAATTCCTGAGAGAGATAAATTAAGCTTAATACAAGTTTGTGATGAAAAAGGAAATATTTTCATCATTCAACCGAATAAAGATAGCTACAAGGCACCAAACTTGATCTCTGTTCTAGAAAATGAAAAAATTTTAAAAATAGGTCATTTCCTCAGATTTGATAAAAATGCCCTAGAATTTTTTTTAAAATGCAAAATCAAAAATATATTTGATACTAAAATTGCTTCAAGAATTGTACGAACGTATACTGATGCACACGGTCTAAAAAATCTAGTTCAGGAGTTTTGTAATAAGACATTGGATAAAAGACAAGGCAGTAGTGACTGGAACAAAGATATAAATGAATTATCACAAAAACAATTAGAGTATGCTGCTAATGATGTAATTTATTTACATAAAATAAAAGACGAATTGGAAAAAATGTTGATAAGGGAAAAAAGGATTGATGTATTTAAAAAATGTTTAAATTTTTTGGATACAAGAGTCGAGCTTGACCAAAAAGGTTTTAAAGAAGATATCTTTGAACACTAATGAAAAAAAATAATTACATCGATTTAGCAAAGAAAGCTTCAAATATTCAAATAAATGAATTGAAGAAAATTAAAAAAGTTTTTAATAGGTCATTTATAAATGCAGTTGATCTTATATTAAATTGTAAGGGAAAAGTTATTTTTGCAGGTATAGGTAAATCAGGTTTAATCGCTAGAAAAATTTCCGCTACGTTTTCAAGTGTAGGAATACCTAGTTTTTTTTGTGATCCTGCACAAGCTCTACATGGAGACATGGGCCAAATAGAAAAAAAAGATATTTTAATTATCTTTTCTTACTCAGGAAATACCTCAGAACTTAACAACATGTTAAAATATGCAAATCGTTATAGGATCAAAATAATTGGTGTTGCATCTAAACCGGATAGCATTCTCTTAAAAGCTAGTGATATTAAAATCATTTTACCTAGAGTGAAAGAGTCAGATGCAACCGGAATGGTGCCAACTTCAAGTACAGCTATAACCTTGCTTTTAGGTGATTGTTTGGCAACTACAGTTATGCATCAAAAAAAGTTTTCAAAAGAAAAATTCAAAATTTTTCATCCAGGTGGGAATATTGGAAATTCATTACTTCTTGCCAAAGATATTATGGTTGAAGGAAAAAGAATGCCAGTAATAACTTATAACAAAAGTTTTAAAGAAGCTTTAAAAGTAATGAATAAAAAAAAGCTAGGTATTGTAGTTATCTTAAAAAATAGATTTATAAAAGGATTAGTAACAGACGGGGATCTAAGGCGAGAGTTGAGAAATTTTAATAAGAAGGATAAATTAAATAAATTCATGACTAAAAGTCCATATGTTGTAAATGAAAATATGCCTGCATCAAAAGCTTTGGCTATCATGAATGAAAAAAAAATTACAAGTTTATTAGTAGTATCAGACAAGGATTACAAAAAACCTAATAAGATTCTAAAAGGTATAATTCATATTCATATTTTATTACAAAGAGGTATTTAATGATAGAGCGAAAAAAAAAAATAAGATTAATTCAATTGAGCTTGCTTGTATTAGGAATCTTAATAATTTTTTTTACATACAAAGATAATCAAGGATCGCTAGAAGATAAAATAATTACTGAAGCTCAAGAAAAAATTAAAGACAAGATTGACAGCCAACAAAAAGGAGATGTCTTTTTTAATATTGAATATTCTGGTCTAGATTTATCTGGAAATCGATATGTTCTTAAATCTAAAGAGGCGTCCACAGACGAACTGAATAAAGATAAGATTAATATGAAGTTTGTAACAGCAAAATTTTATTTTAAAGATGGTACAATTTTAAATGTAATTTCAAAAACTGGTATCTATAATAATAAAACACTAGATATGATTTTTAATGGCGATGTAAAAGCTGATTATATGGAAAGTAAACTTTATGCACAAAGAGCAGAGTATTCAAATACTAATAGTTTTTTGACTATCACCGAAGATGTTGTGGTTAATGATGAAAAAGGTACAATGATTGCAGATAAACTTATTTTTGATATAAAAAAACAAACACTTAAAATTGCATCTTTCAATAACAGCAAAATTAATGCTAATATAAATTTAAAATGAAAAAAGGTTTTAGGATTTTAAAATTTAAAAAAGATAAGCCAATTTTCGAGGTAGAAGATATCAGTAAGTCCTACGATGGGAGACCAATTTTAAAAAAACTTTCTCTCAAAGTTTTTCCTGGTGAGTGTGTAGGCGTTTTAGGGCCTAATGGATGCGGAAAAACTACGCTTTTCTCTCTATGTATTGGAGAACAAAATACCGAAGGTGGAAAAATATATCTCAACAATAAATCGATTGAACAGATTCCAATACATTTAAGATCAAAGGAGGGTTTAGGTTATCTTCCACAACAACGAAGTGTTTTTGATATGTCAGTGTATGATAACATATTAGGTATCGCACAGATTTCTATTAAAGGTACTGAAAATCAGAAGGCTATTACGGAAAAACTTCTTGATGAATTTAATTTGCAACATTTAAGATCCTTAAATGCTTCAGTTTTGTCTGGAGGTGAAATCAGAAGGCTTATGATGGCGAGGGTAATGATCAATAAACCTAAAATTGTTTTACTAGACGAGCCTTTAGCTGCATTAGATCCGATTGTAATTCAAGATATACAGAAATATATAATGAGAATACAATCATCTGGAACGTCTATTCTTATAACTGATCATAATGTCAAAAATCTCTTTGACATTACTGATAGAAGTTATGTTCTTGGTGAACAGACGGTAATTGCTGAGGGAACTTCAAGAGAACTATTAAAGTCAACAAAAGCTATTAAACATTATTTTGGCGACCAGTTTGATTAAAATTTAATGCACGTAAAGAGCTTCAATCTTTTAATTAAAACTAAGATAGCACCATTTAAGAGAAATATTCAAATAGACTCTGATAAATCGATTTCAATAAGGAGTTTTATCATAAGCGCGATAAGCCAAAATATCTCATCTGTAAAAAATGTCTTAGAGTCAGATGATGTTTTTTCTACAATAAAGTGCTTAAGGAAACTGGGTGTAAAAATTATCAAGAAAAAAAAAGGAGATTATTTGGTTTTTGGAAAAGGATTAGGCTCTTTATTTGCAACAAAAAATGAGAAACTTAATTTTGGAAATTCTGGTACTTTAGCAAGACTTTTGATTGGAGTCCTTTCAACAACTCCAAATATCGAACTTATAATGGAAGGTGATCACTCGTTAAATAAACGAAGTATGAAGAAGCTGATTTTATTGATGTCAGAATTTGGAGCTTCATTCTATCCAAAAAAAAAGTTTAATTTTCCTTTAAAAATTATTTCAAGTGAAATGCCGGTTGGTATAAATTATAAAGCAGGAGTTTCTGCACAATTAAAGAGTGCTGTGATATTTGCCGGATTAAATTCTTATGGAAATACAAAAATTACTGAAGCAAAAAAAAGTAGAAACCATACAGAAAATATGCTCCTTAAAAACTCACATGTAATTAAACTAAAAAAAAGTAAGAAGAACATTATTGAGATATTTGGGAAAAAAAGTCTTAAACGGCAGAAAATAAATGTACCTGGTGACCCTTCATCTGCTGCATTTTTTTCAGCGCTTACTTTACTTAGTAAAGGATCGTCAATTCAAATGAAAAATATTTGCTTAAATAAAACAAGAATTGGTTTTTATAATCTTTTAAAAAAGCAAGGGGCTAAAATTAAATTTAAAAACCTGTATGAAGAAAATAACGAAGTTAGAGGTGATATTTTAGTTCAAAGTAGTAATTTAAAACCAATAAAAGCAAATAAAGAATATTACGTGAATTCTACCGATGAATACCCTATCTTGTTTGTAATAGCAGCACTTACAAAGGGCGTTTCAGTGTTTAAAGGAATTAGCGATCTAGCAAATAAAGAAAGTAATAGAATAAGAGAAATGCAAAAAATTTTAAGTCAATTAGGAATAAAAAGTATTTCTACTAAAAATGATTTAAAGATTTTTGGAAAAGGAGGTGTTGACGCCAGAAGAAAAAAAATAACTGTTTCAAATCTTGGAGATCATAGAATTTGTATGTCTTCTTTTATTTTAGCAATATTAACAGGTGCGAAGACATCTATTAAAAATTTTGAAACCGTTAATACCTCGTCTCCGTCTTTTTTACAATTAATGAAACTTATTGGGGCAAAATTTGAAATACAAAGGTAAAATATTACAAATTTCGTGTGATGGCGGTGCTGCTACAGGTAAATCTACCGGAGCAAAAATGGTTGCTAAAAAGTATAATTTAAAATTTCTGTCTTCAGGATTGTTGTACAGATATGCAAGTTTTTTAATTTTAAAGTATACTCCAAAAAATGAAGTTTTATTTCTACAGAAATATTTTAAAAAATTGAATTATAAAAAATTAAACAAAATAAATTTACATCACCAAAAAATTTCAGCACATAGTGCTCAAATCGCAAAAAGGGCTAAGATAAGAAAAATTTTAAAAAAATTTCAAATAGATTTTTCTAAAAAAAATCGAAATTGCTGTATAGAAGGAAGAGATATATCTACCAAAATTCTCCCTAAATCCGACATAAAATTTTTTTTTAAGTGCAATTTAAATATTGCTGCTAAAAGAAGATATGCTGAGTTGAAAAAATATAATTCAAAAATAAAATTTAAAGATGTTAAAAAAGCCCTTAGAATAAGAAATATTTCAGATACTAGAAGAAAAAACTCCCCTTTACTTAAACATAGAGATTCGGTAGAAATCGACACCGGAAAACTGAACAAACAAGCGATGTTGGCAAAAATGGTAAAAAATATAGAAAAAGTATTAAATACAGAAAAAAATGGCAAGAGAAATAGAAGTTAAAAATAATAATCCTTTACAAAAAGAATTTCAAAATCTTTTAGAAAAAGACTTCAAAGATCGTAAACTTAAAGAAAACGAGATTATAAAAGCTACCGTAACTGAAATTACAAAAAATTTCATAGTGGTTGACTGTAAAGCCAAAATGGAGGGAATGATACCAATAGAGGAATTTAAGAATGATGACGAATTAGCAAAATTGAAAATTGGATCACAAATAGACGTTTACTTAGAAAGAATAGAAAGTTTTAAGGGAGAAATAATTATATCTAGAGATAAAGCTAGAAAAATGAAAGCTTGGAAAAAAATGGAAAAAGTTTTTGAAACTCAAGAAGAGATGACAGGTTATATCACTGGAAAAATTAAAGGTGGCTTCGTTGCAACTGTTGAAGGGCTTCCTTGTTTTATGCCTTCATCACAAATTGATGTAAGACCACTTAAAAAAGTAGATCATTTAATGAATACGCCAGTAAAAGTTATTGCAACTAGAATTGACAAAAATAGAGGTAACGTATGTGTTTCTAGAAGAGCTGTGCTTGAGAAAAGTAAAAATGCAGAAATAACAGAGGCATTAAAAAATATCAAAGTTGATGACATTATTGATAATGCAATTGTAAAAGCAACTACAGATTGGGGAATATTCCTTGATATTAATGGAATTGATGCACTGCTACATGTATCTGACTTAAGTCACGGCCGAGTAAAAAAACCTTCTGATCTTGTCACAATTGGACAAAAAATAAAGGTAAAAATTACAAAAATAGATGAAAAAACTAATCGTGTCTCTGCATCAGTTAAAGCTTTAACAGAGGACCCTTATGCAAACATTGAAAAGAAATACAAAATTGGAGAGATCTACGAAGGAGTAGTTACTAAAATTATGGAATATGGCTGCTTTGTAAAAATTGAAGATGGTATCGAAGGGCTAATTCATAATTCAGAGCTTGATTGGACAAATAGAAATATTAAACCAAGCAAAGTTCTATCTGTATCTCAGAACATCAAATTTAAAATTGTAAACATTGATAAAGAAACAAAAAGAATTTCTCTTTCATACAAAGCAACATTAGATAATCCTTGGAATAAAATAAAGGATATGATTGGTGAAGAAGTGAAAATAAAAGTAAATAATATTACTGACAAAGCTATATTCGGAGAACTTACTGATTATGGCTTATCTGGTATGCTTCATTATAAAGAGATCTCTTACAATGAAAATATAGATGATCTTAAAAAATTTAAAAAAAACGATCTAATTAATGTGAAAGTTATAGAAATTAAAGATGATAAAATTAGATTTTCGAAAAGAGCTCTAGATAAAGACCCTTTAGATTTCTTTAAAGATAATAACAAAAAAGTAGGAGATATTATAACTACTAGAATTCACGAAGTATTAAAAACTGGGGTTAAAGTTTCAATTGATAAAGACAAAAAGCTAATTGTTACAATTAGAAAAGCTGATTTAGCAAAAGAGTCAGCAGATCAAAGACCAGAGGTCTTTTCTTCAGGAAATGCTTTAGACGCGAAAATAACAGAATTAGATCTTAAATTAAGAAGAATTAAATTAAGCGTAAAAGCAGCTCAAATCGATGAGGAGAAATCACTTATAGCTAAATTTGGTGAGGGTGCTACTAAATCTGGAGCTACGCTTAAAGGGATATTTGAAAAAGCTATTGGAAAAAAAGCAAAAAAAGAAAAGTAATTGTCAAGACATCAAATCATTAAGAAATTAAAAGATAAAAATCCTAAGCTAAACCAATCAGAAACTGAAGAAATTTTAGAATTTTTTTGTCAATGTATAGAGAACGCTTTAGTTGATAAAAGAAACATTGAGCTTAGAGGATTTGGAAGCTTTATAAGCACTGAGATTAAAGAAAAATATTCTGCCCGAAATCCAAAAACTGGGGAATTGATTTATGTTCCTAAAAAAAATAGAGTGCGATTTAGAGCTAGTAAAAAACTTAAAGATTTCGTGAACAAATGAAAAAAATAAAAATTTTTATTGCTTGTGACACAACAAGTCTTACAAAAGCGCGGAAGATTATTAATCAATCAAAAACAAATAAGATTAAAATTGGCTATAAATTTGGCTTAGAATTTATGAATTCTAAAAATGGGAGGAAATTTATTTCATCTTTAAAAAATAAAATCATTTTTATTGATTTAAAATTAAATGATACAGTCAATACCATGACATCGGCGGTTAAAGCATTAAAAGATTTAAAGATTAATTATCTAACTGTTCATATTTCGTCAGGCCTAACAGCGCTCAAAGCAGTAAAAAAAGTTTCAGGGTCAACAAAAATAATTGGTGTTACGACTTTGACTTCACTAAATAATACTGATTTAAAATTAATTGGGTATAATAAATCGATTAAAAGTTTAGTATCTCATCAAGCAAAGCTTGCAAAAAAAGCTGCTTTAGATGCATTAGTTTGTAGTCCATATGAAGTAAGTGATGTGAGAAAAATTTTTAAAAAAGAAATAATTACACCTGGAGTACAAATAGGAAAGAGAAATTATGATCAAAAACGTTCTATGGAAGCTAAGAGAGTAAAATCCGATTGGTTAGTAATTGGAAGGGCAATTACACGGGGAAATATAAAAAGAAATATTCAAAATCTTGTTAAAGAACTTAGATAATGAAAATAAAGATTTGTGGTTTAAATCCAGCCAGAGATGTCCAATTATGTATTGATTTCAAAATTAATTATTTAGGATTTGTTTTTTATGAAAAGTCTCCCCGAAATGTAAATACATCTGATATTAAAGTGCTTTCTGCCTACGATAAAAAAAATTCTGCTTATGTTGCAGTAACGGTTAATCCCTCTGACGAGTTCATAAAAAAAAACCTAATGGGAACTTTCGATTATATTCAGTTGCATGGGTCAGAAACAAAAGAAAGAGTTAATGAGATTAAAAATATGGGTTTTAAAGTCATTAAAGCTATTAAAGTTAATGAGGAGCAAGATATTCAAAAATTTAGAGAGTTTGAAAATGCCGATATAATTTTATTTGATACGCCAGGTATGGAAAAATCTCAAGAATTTCCCACACATTTAATTACAAAAATTCCTATCGGCACAAAATACGCTTTAGCAGGTTCCATATCTGAAAATAATGTAGAAAATATTGGTAAATTAGGGGTTAATTTTTTTGATTTATCATCTAGTTTAGAAAATCAATTAGGTTACAAAGATCACCTGAAAATTAAAAGTTTTATAAAAAAAATAAATGAAATTAAAAATTAGAAAAAACTTAGCTCTTATCGACCAACATGATAAGAATTTCATGTACGGTGGAAAGTTTGGTGGGAACTTTATACCTGAGACTTTAAAAAAACCGATAGACGATTTAACAAAATTATTTTCAAAATTAAGAAAAGATAAAAAATTTCTTAAAAAAAGAGATCATTACTTTGAAACATTTGTAGGCGCTCCTACTCCTTTTGTTAAACTAGATAATTTAACAGATCATCTAGGAGGAGCACAAATTTATGCTAAAGTGGTTTCTGAAGCTAATGGTGGTGCTCATAAGATATATAATGCTACTGTTCACTGTTTAATAGCTAAAAAAGCAGGAAAAAAATTTATCGTAGGTGACACTGGTGCAGGATATGCAGGAAAAATGCTTTCTATGGCAGCTAAAAAATTTGGACTTAAATGTAAAATTTTTATGGGCGCTAAGGATATTAAAAGACAAAGACCTAACGTAGAAGCTATTAAAAAAAACGGAGCAAAGATAGTTCCAGTTACTACGGGAAGTCAGACACTTGTTGATGCAGTAAGTGAATGTATGCGATACTGGGTCTCGAATTGTGATACTACCCATATGTGTGTAGGTTCAACAGTAGGTCCAAATATTTTTATAAAAATTTGTGCTTGGAGTACAGCACAAATTTCTAGAGAGTTGATAGTTCAGATAAAAGAAGAGTTTGGAAAAATTCCAAAAAATTTAAACTTGTTAAATTGTGTAGGAGGTGGAAGTTCAGCGATGGGTTTTTGGAATGAATTTATGGATACCAAAGCTAAGTTTATAGGGATTGAAGCTGGTGGTCCAAAAAATAGCAAGCTGCATGCGGCACCGTTGACTAATGGATCTAAAATTGGAATTTTACATGGTGCAGCACAATACGT
>MDSV01195127.1_pt1 | contig 10544 bp, 7 predicted proteins | sample 810851 | NCBI WGS metagenome assembly MDSV01 (sample SAMN05326640, study PRJNA326480) | marine metagenome | isolation source: seawater | place: Atlantic Ocean: North East | collected 2012 | reverse complement strand
ATCTTCGTAGCGACACGGTCACTCAACCTACGGATGAAATGCGGGCGGTTATGTCAACCGCCCCAGTAGGGGATGATGTCTTTGGGGAAGATTCAACAGTAATCAAACTGCAGGAGCGAATGGCTTCTTTATTGGGAAAAGAAGCTGGGTTATTTGTGCCCAGTGGAACCATGTCCAACGCCGTAGCGATTCGCTGTCATACTCAGCCTGGGGACGAAATAATCACCGAGGAAAACAGTCATATTTATGTATATGAAGGAGGAGGCTATGCAGCTCTTTCGGGTTGTTCCGTTGCCTTGGTTTCAAGTGAATCAGGCATTATGGAGGTTTCCAATGTAGAATCCAAGATTCGTAAATCTGCTCATGGCAAAAGTCATTATCCGAACGGAACTTTAGTGTGCCTCGAGAACACTGCTAATCGGGGAGGGGGAACCTATTACCCACAAGAGCAGATTGATAGAATTGTAAAGATGGCAAAATCCAAGGAATGTGCAGTCCATATGGATGGAGCACGGTTGTTCAACGCCGTGATTGCATCGGGTGTCGAGCCTTCCCGCATGGTTCGGGATTGTGACACTATTTCCATTTGTATTTCAAAAGGTCTGGGTGCACCGGTGGGTGGTGTGCTGGTGGGCTCGAAAGAGGTTATAGATCAGGCACATCGATGGAGGAAAATGTTTGGGGGTGGGATGAGGCAGGCAGGAGTTTTGGCTGCTGCGGGCTTATATGCCTTGGATCATCATGTTGATCGTTTAGGAGAAGACCATGTTCGAGCCCGCCAATTAGCTGAGGGCTTAGACGGCATAAATGGAATACTCTTAAATGTAAATTCAGTGCAGACAAATATGGTTTATTTAAAAACGGAAGACTTGGCTGAAAATGTGGTTAAATCTTTGGCTGCTGAGTCAATTGATGTTTTAGCGATTGGAAGCCATCTTGTCCGAATGGTGACTCACTTGCATATTGATGAAGAAGGCGTAGAAAGAACTCTTCATGCATTCAAAAATATTTAAGTGAATAAGGAGAAGAAACCAAAAGTTATTATTGCTGGGGGTTCAGGCTTTCTTGGTCAGGCTCTTGCTCATTCCTTGCTTGCTGACCAATATGAAGTAGTCCTTTTGGGAAGAGGGGGAAATCAAGTAAGCCGGTTGTCGGGCAGGTTAGTTGAATGGGATGGAAAAAATTTAGCTCAATGGAGTGATGAATTGGAAGGAGCGGATACTTTATTCAATTTAACTGGTCGTTCCGTGGATTGTCGTTACACGCAAGAAAATCGTGAATTGATTCTCAATTCGCGGATTGATTCGACAAGGGTTTTGGGAGAGGCGATTGCCCAATGCAAAAACCCTCCTAAGACTTGGTTGAATGCAAGTACTGCTACGATTTACAGTGATCAAAGAGGTGATTTACCCCCTCATGATGAATCGAGTAAAGGAAATGCCGAAGGTTTTTCCGAAGAAGTTGGGCGGGCCTGGGAAAAAGAATTCTTTAGTCATTCGAGAAAAGACCTCCGGCAAGTGGCAATGAGGATTAGTATCGTTCTCGGAGAAGGTGGAGGAGCTTTTCCGGTTATGAAACATTTTGCGAAACTGGGATTGGGTGGCGCTCAGGGTCCAGGTTCCCAATGGATGAGTTGGTTGCATATCGATGACTGGGTTGGGATTGCACGGTTTTTAATGGAGACTAAATCTATTGTTGGTCCAGTTAATTTAGCAGCCCCCAATCCGATCACGAATTCTGACTTCATGCGTGCGATGAGGGCGCAGTATGCACCTATTGGAATCGGCTTTCCTGCACCGACTTTGGCTGTGCATGTGGGGGCATTCTTCTTGAATACCTCTGCCGAGTTAGTTTTGAAAAGCCGTAAGGTTATCTCTAAAGTTTTGTTAGAAAACGGTTACGAATTCCTTTTTACAAACGCAATAGATTCCATAATACAGCTTGGGAAAAAGGCTGAATAACTGATAAATCTTAGTCTGATTAAGGATAAGCTTACTTTTCCATAAAAAGACTTCCGAAGAATTATGTTTTTTGAAATGTTATTCACAAAAAGCATTTCTGTTTGAACATTTTGAGATTATGATCATCAAACGATTAGTAAGTTCACTTACTTATGTTCCGAATATATATCTTAACCATCGCAGTCTTTAATCCTTTTTTTTGTGCGTTTGCTCAAAAAGAACTAATGCATGATGTAGTGATTTATGGAGGAACCTCAGCCGCGATGAGTGCCGCGGTGCAGGTTAAGAAAATGGGTAAATCGGTAGTTATTGTTTCTCCGGATAAATATTTGGGAGGATTATCTAGCAGTGGCTTAGGTTGGACGGATAGTGGAAAGAAGGAAGCAATTGGAGGCATTGCCCGAGATTTTTATCATCGGGTTTGGAGGCATTATCAAAGCGTTGATTCCTGGAAGTGGCAAAAGATGGATGACTACGGGAATCGAGGGCAGGGATCACCGGCAATAGATGGAGATAGAAGAACAATGTGGATTTTTGAACCTAATGTTGCAGAACTCATTTTCAATTCTTGGGTGAAGGAAAACAATCTTGAGGTTTATCGTGATGAATGGTTGGACAGGGAAAAAGGGGTGGTGAAACAGGAGGGTAGGATTGTCTCGATTAGCACTCTTTCTGGAAATGTATTTAGTGGAAATGTTTTTATTGACTGTAGTTACGAAGGAGATCTGATGGCTGCAGCTGGTGTTTCTTATTTCGTAGGACGGGAATCGAATGCGGTTTACGGAGAAACTTTAAGTGGTGTTCAAACGAAGAACGCTCGATCCCATCAATTTATGGGCAAAGTCGATCCGTTTGTGATCAAGGGAGATCCGACGAGTGGACTATTGGCCCGAATTAGTAAAGAGGCTCCAGGTGCTGAAGGTTCAGGCGATTCGAAAATGCAGGCTTACAATTTTCGCCTTTGCTTAACGCAAGTAGAAGAGAATCGTTTGCCTTTTCCAAAACCAGAACAATACGATCCCTCGGAGTATGAACTTTTACTTCGAACATTGGAAAAAGGCTCTAAGCATGTTTTCGGAAAATTTGATCCGGTTCCTAATGGGAAAACAGATACAAATAATCATGGCCCATTTAGCACCGATAACATCGGGATGAATTATTTATACCCCGAAGCAAGTTATGCGAAACGACGGGAAATTATTTTAGAGCATGAACTTTACCAAAAAGGATATTTTTATTTTTTATGTAATGATCCCAGAGTGCCAGAAGATATTCGTAGAAAGATGAATACATGGGGCTTGGCTAAAGATGAATTTAAAAGCAATGGGAATTGGCCCCATCAAATATATGTGCGAGAAGCTCGTCGTATGGTGAGTGATTTTGTAATGACCGAGAGCCATTTACGAGGACTTAAAGAAACACCACGCCCTATTGGTATGGGTTCCTATAATATGGATTCTCATAATGTCCAACGCTATGTAGCTAAGGACGAGAATGGATCTGCTTATGTTCTGAATGAGGGAGATATTCAGGTTAACCCGGGAGGGCCGTATCAAATTTCTTTCGATTGTATCATTCCCAAAAGAAAGGATTGCTCAAATATTTTAGTACCCGTTTGTGTTTCTTCTTCCCACATAGCTTTTGGTTCAATTCGTATGGAACCGGTTTTTATGATTCTAGCCCAGTCGGCAGCAACTGCCGCAGTTATTTCCATAGAGGATCAAGTTTCGGTACAAGATGTTTCTTATGAGAAATTAAAAACCAAACTTCTGAATGATGGGCAGATACTTGAGCTTGATAAACCAAATCGTTTGGCATTTGGTAAAGGTGTGGATCCGTCAAGTTTTAGTGGTTTGGTGGTTGACGGCGACGAATTAAGTTTTGAGGGAGACTGGGTGAAAAGTACTTCGTTACGCCCTTTTATAGGTTCATCATATTATCATGATGGAAATGGAGGTAAGGGTATGCGTTCTGCGTGTTTTCCATTTCAAGCACCAAAGGATGGATTGCATGAAATTTTGGTTTCTTATGTTGCGTCCATTAACCGCGCGGGTTCCGTTCGTTATGAAATGAGAGATGAGAAGGGTTTGTCAAAAGTGGTTGTGGATCAGAGAAAGAAAGCCAGTACAAATGATTTGTGGCATTCCTTGGGGTCTTTTGTTTTTGTTAAAGGGAAAAAATATGACTTAAAAGTTTTTAATGAAGATACGGAAGGGTATGTTATTGTGGACGCGGCTAATATTATTCCTCTTGATTAATTATCTTGTGGACGAGTAGTTTGAAACTTTTTTGCTTCTGTGAAGTTGCTACAGGAAGAACTATGCAGAGTACTATCCATTTTTTTTTCGACCAAACAAAAGGTCTGCCTATGAGCAAAAGAGAGTGTGAGCGAAAAAAGGAATTATGTGAGGATCAAATTCTTATGCTGGATGTTGCTCAAGGTAGTCAGTCGGCAATGAGTGCAATTATTGACAAATGGAAGGGTGGGCTGTTTCGTTTTTTTGACCGATCTTTAAGAAATAAAGCTGATGCTGAAGATTTAACCCAGCGCGTGTTTATACGACTTTACCAGTCTGCATCTCGCTATCAGCCTAGAGCAAAGTTTTCTACCTATTTATTTACGGTTGCCCGTAATTTGCTGATTGATGAGATTAAGAAGAAAAACCGTGCACAACTTTCCTCTTACGATGATGAATGGATAAATGGGTATACGGATCAACAGGGTGACGGAGTAAAAGAATGGCAGGAAATTCTTGATTTCGCAATGGAAGGTATGCCCGAATATTATACCACGGCAATTTTGTTGAGGGTTCAAAGGGAATTAAGCTATCGAGAAATCGCAAATATCATGAAGGTATCTGAATCAAGAGTGAAGACTTGGATTTTTCGTGCAAGGGTTCATTTAAAAGAGTCTCTAGAGAAAGTGAGGTAATAAATATGAAAAAAGAAAGTAGTATTGAAGAAAAAATTAAAGAGTATTTATCCAATAAGGAAAAGTCATTGGACGCTCATTTTACTCAGAGTGTTCTTAATCAGATTGGATCTATCGACAAAAACGGAATCACGGACAAAAAGAAAATATCTTTTTTCCCCGTTGCTTTTATCGGATTTGCCATCTGTTTGCTTTCCATTTTTATTTTGAATTATCCAAAACCTGATCATCTTGATACTGTAAAGTTTGATGGCATTCGTGATGATTTAATGACGACCACATTAGAAGATCCCGAACAAGTCATGCTAGAAGACTTGATGTCAATTCCGGAAGAATTTGATTCATCTGAAATTTTATTTAGCGAAGAAACTTATGAATTATTGGTTTTATTAGATTACTAATTGGAAGCGATCGATGAATTGGGTAAGTAAAATAATAAAAATTCAATTTCTTGTAATTGGTGGAGGATCAATTTTACTTCATGGAAACGAGGAAAGTTTAAAACAAGCTACAACCGAAACGAAGAATTCTATACATAAAAGTTTAAGCGATAATAATTTTACTAAAATGAGTTCTCGCCGAAGGCCCTCTTTTCCTGGTGCGAATGAAGTTGAATTACTTCGCTCCCTTTTAGATGCCTCACCCGAAAGATTGAAAATTATGAAAAAAACGATCGAACGAGTGGAGTCCATGAGTCCTCAGAAAAAGAAAGAAATCAAGAAGAGGTTAAGGCAGTTGAAAGATTCGCCGCCTCATATTCGTGCAGATGAAATTGGCCGACTTAAGCGTAGGTATGAACAACTTACTCAATATTGGGCAAGTCTGAATCCTAAAGACCGCCAAAATGAGATTAAAGCCTTTCGAGCTCTCACATTTCCAGAAAGGGAAAAATACTTCAAAAGCGTTATTCAATACAAAAAAGGACAATAATATTTTCCGGTTTCAATTAAAGTAGAGTAGATTTTGTGAGGGGTATAACTTTAAAAGTTTATGCTGAATTGTTTTTTGTCTTGCATCCAGTAACAGAAACTCGATTTGTTGAATTACTTTCCTTTATATATCATTTCTACTATGCAAAAATCATACAAGCAAACCACTCATTATTCACGCCGAGCATTCTTAGGTGCTTCCGCGTCCGCTGCGTTTTCATTTTCATTTTTGCCGTCGAGGGTATTTGGAGCAAATGAAAGATTGCAGATTGCAGGAATTGGAGTAGGCGGGAAAGGCAAAAGTGATTTTGATCATTTGGCTGCTCATGGTGATGTAGTAGCCGCTTGTGATATTGATTCACGTAGATTGGATGTTGCTTTAAGAAAACATACCGATGCGGTTAAATTTTCTGATTACCGTGATTTGCTCAACCAATTTGGAGATAAAATCGATGCGATTACTGTAAGTACTCCAGATCATACTCATGCACCTGCTGCAATGATGGCGATGCATAAAGGAATTCATGTCTATGTACAAAAGCCAATGACACATACCGTTTGGGAAGCACGTCAAATGACAATGCTTGCAAATAAGAAAGGCCTTTGCACTCAGATGGGGAACCAGGGTACTGCAACGGACGGAATCCGAGAAGGAGCAGAATATGTCCGATCGGGTGGTTTGGGAGATGTGAAGGAGATCCATGCATGGACAAATCGACCTGTCTGGCCACAAGCTCCTGGGATAGTAGCCCGTCCAGCAGAGGTAATGAGTGTGCCCGATCACATAGATTGGGATTCCTTTATTGGACCGGCACCTATGCGACCCTATCATTCGTGCTATACTCCTTTTAAATGGCGCGGTTGGTGGGATTATGGAACAGGTGCTCTGGGAGATATGGCATGCCATACAACGAATCTAGCCTTTATGGCTTGTGAGCTTACGCAACCGACAAAGGTCGAATCTGTGAACACTGGACCAATAAACGATGAAACATACCCATCCTGGGCATCGATTAATTTTAATTTTCCTAAAACGAATAAACGAGGGCCGATCAAATTTCATTGGTACGAAGGAAAAGTAGGAAATAATGGTAAAGAAAATAAGGGAATTAAGAATTTACCTCCAATGGATCTTTTTCACGGGCAAACCCCTAAGAATAGCGGATTATTGATTGTCGGGACCGAGGGTATAATGTACTCACCCAATGATTACGGTGCTGACTGGTTGGTCTACAAAGAAGGGAAGTGGATAAATCGTACTGATGTGAAATTACCCGAGCAATCTTTGCCCCGTAATGGAAGGGGTGATTCTGGTATGAAAGAAGAATTGGTTAAGGCAATCCGTGAGAATAATCCAAAGATTGCAATGTCTAATTTTAATTATGCGGGGAATATGACAGAGGCCATTTTGCTTGGAAATGTTGCTATGCGTGCAGGAGGTAAATTTAAGTGGAATGCCAAAAAAATGACCACGGATCGTAAGGACGCAAACAAGTTGATTTCTAAAGCTTACCGTACCCAGTGGGGATTCGAACCTGCTTAATCGAGATTTGAATAATTAGACCAGGCAATAATTGCTTGGGAAATGTAAAAATTTTCACTAATTTTTGCCTTTAGCTTTCATTGGCACCCTTATCGCTTTGGAAGTTTCATTCTCGCAGTTTAATTTCCTTAATTCTTTTGAATGACGATAGGAACAAGAATTTTTAAATTTACTGCTCATATTATTTGATTAAAAAAATTTATGAAAGTGCCTTATTTTATTGTTAATGCCTTTAGCAAAAGTTCCTTTGCAGGTAACCCAACTGGGGTATGTATACTAGAAGATTGGCTTTCCACCGATGATTTGCAGAAAGTTGCCTCGCAAACTCAGATGGCGGAAACGGTTTTTCTTTTTCCTTCTGATTCTCATCAATGGTCTATTCGATGGTTTTCACCTTTGGTTGAAAAAGACTTAAGCGGGCATGGTACTTTGGCAGCAGCACATATTTTAATAGAAGAGGGCTTTTCTGACGAAAGCAAAGCCTTTAATTTTTCTTCCAGCGGAGGAAAATTAAAAGTTGAAAAAAAAGCAAAAGGTACTTTGCGTTTGGAGATGGATGTATTAAAAGCAAGGTCATGCGTCGCATCGCCCTTGCTCGTTGAGGGATTAGGAGCTTACCCGGATGAAACTTTCGTGGGTATGGATTGCCTTTGTGTTTTTTCCGATGAATCAATTGTGAGGGAATTACAACCTGAACCAAGACTTTTAAAAAGGATTGGTAGTGCTCGTGGAATTATTGCTACAGCGAAGTCCTCAGATTCCAAAGTTGATTATGTAACTCGGTTTTTCGCTCCCCGGTACGGTATAAATGAAGATGAGGTTACCGGTTCTATTCATGGTTTACTTGTGCCTTATTGGTTTAAGAAATTGGGAAAAGTTAAAATGTGGGCCAGTCAATTATCGCCAAGAGGCACATCAATAGCATGTGGATTAAAGGAAAATTATGTGTGGGTAGAGGGATATGCGGATACTTTTCTCAGGGGGGAAATTACATTCTAATTGGTATTATTATGAAATAGGACTTTTATTTACTTTTTAGGAGTCGTATCATCTTTAAATAAGGAAGTGGTATAACCTCCTGTATATTATGAGTATTATGCAGCTTTCCTTTTTCACTGAGAATGTTGAATCAAATAGTTTAAGCATGGTGTTTTGATTCCTAAGTATTGATAAGTTGACTAATCTTTTTCAATCTCAAGCAATTCAATTTTGGGATTAACTTCAGATTATAAAATTCAGTATTAGGCGTTTTACAACTTGTCTATCAATATGTTCGAAACAGAATGAAAGGATGATTCTTTTTTTACAAAAAATCACTCCCTGCTTCCCGCTCTTTCTAATTTTCTCGTTATTCGCAGATTCCGCTAGGGCAAAGGAGGCCATGAAAATTAGTTTTTACAAGGATATACGACCTATTTTTCAGGAGCATTGCAATGGTTGTCATCAACCCGCAAAAATGAAGGGGGATTATTTAATGACGGAATTTCCTTCTTTATTAAAAGGAGGAGAAAGCAGGGAAACAGCTGTAGTGCCCGGCAAGGCGGAGATAAGTTATCTGATCGATCAAATAAAGACAGATAAAGATGGATTTTCCGAGATGCCCAAGGGAAAAGAGGTAAAACCTCTTCACTCATCGCAATTTCAAAAAATAGTTCAATGGATCAACGAAGGAGCTACAAACGATTCCCCCGAGGATTCGGGGCCCCAATATACTTTGGATTCCCCTCCGGAATATGAAATTCCACCCTTAATCCTTTCTTTATCCTACTCTCCGGATGGAAAACATCTGGCTATGACTGGGTTTCATGAAGCCATTATTCATAAAGCAGATGGCAGATCTATTGTTTCCCGATTAGTTGGGTTATCGGAGAGAGTCGAAGCAGTTGCTTTTTCTCCTGATGGGAAAAGCTTAGCTGTATCTGGCGGTAAACCGGGGAGAATGGGGGAGGTACAGATTTGGGATTGGCGATCCCAAAAATTAAAACTTTCCCATGCGGTTACATACGATACCGTATATGGAGTCTCGTGGTCGCCGGACAATCAACACATAGGGTTCGGGTGTAGTGATACATCAGTAAGGGTTATTCAGTCTGGCACCGGAAAGCAGATCGTTTATATGTCCGGGCATGATGACTGGGTAAGAGGGACTATTTTCTCCGCGGATGGTAAATCGATATTTTCCGTTAGCCGTGATAAAACTGTAAAGCAAACCGATGTTAGAACCGAAAGGTTTGTGGGAAATGTGACTACTCATACACCTGGAATATTAAGTGGTGGTCAAAATTCAATTGCAGTGCGCCCGGGTAAAAGTGAGTTGTTAGTAGGCGGTGCTGATGGGAAAGCAAAGCTTTTTCGACAGGCAACCAAGGCGGCTCCTGCTGGAGGGGGGAATCCAAACCAAATTCGTGAATATAAGGGGCAAAAGGGGCGGATTTTTTCCGTTTGTTTTAATCCTAAGGGAAATCTTGGCTTCTCTGGAAGTAGTCTGAATGGCAAGGGAGAAATTTTGTGTTTTGAAATTGATTCAGGGAAAGAATTATGGAGGAGGCAAGTCTCCGAATCACCAATCTATTCACTTGCATGTTCTCCCGATGGAAAAACCTTGGCTTCGGGAGGATATGATGGACTCGTTCGCCTGCACAAGGTTTCTTCGGGGGAAATTATTAAAAAATTTATATCCGTTCCCTTGAACAGGAAAGCGACTAAGGAATTGAGTAATTTAATGACACAAATGGAAAGCGACCCGCCTCTCCCCAATATTGAGTCGCTTGCGAAAGGGCTCGAAGTAAAAAATCTTATCGTTCGGCCAAGTAAGATTTCAATAACCAGATCAATCGATTATTCTCAATTGCTTTTGACCGCAGATTTAGGCAATGGGGAATTTGTTGATGTAACTCGAATGGCGAAATGGAGTATCGAGGGAGAATTCGGTAAGGTGAACCATCGAGGTTTGTTCACTCCACAGAAAAATGGTTCAGGAAATCTTACGGCAAGTATTGGTGGAAAGAAGAAAACTGTTCAAGTCAAGGTAAGCGGAATGCAAAAAAATTGGACCCCTGACTTTATTGAGGATGTAAATCCCATTATATCGAAACTTGGTTGTAATGCTGGGACTTGCCACGGAGCGAAAGACGGGAAGAATGGGTTTAAACTTTCTTTAAGAGGTTACGATGCGATCT
>MDSV01092862.1_pt1 | contig 10545 bp, 8 predicted proteins | sample 810851 | NCBI WGS metagenome assembly MDSV01 (sample SAMN05326640, study PRJNA326480) | marine metagenome | isolation source: seawater | place: Atlantic Ocean: North East | collected 2012 | reverse complement strand
CACAACAAGAGAGCATTCAAGCCTCGGAAGTAAAGAAAATCAAAGACGTGAATGCAGGAATCCAGGCAATGAGAAACAAAGAGGAAGTTCTCATGCTCCGGCCAAATGCGTTGTCTGAATACGGAATTGGGATCCCTGAGGAATTGGAAAGGGAAATTGAACTTGCTGAATCCTCTGGGCATGGCGCATCGGTGCTGGCAAAAGGTGGGAAGTGTGTAGCGTTGTTTGTTTTCGTTCATGATGATACACGTCAAGGTGCGGACGAACTGATTCCAGAACTGCACAAGATGGGAATTCATGTTCAGATTTTATCGGGCGACCAACAAGGTGCAGTGGACCGTTTTGCCTCTTCAGTTGGCCTTCCAAAGACCGATGCATTTGGCAATCAATCCCCAGATGACAAAGTCTCCGTCGTTCGATCACGATCAGAAATTTCGGTAACGATGATGGTCGGTGATGGATTCAATGATGCAGCAGCTCTTGCAGTTGCCGATGTTGGGGTTGCAGTTGGTTCAGGTGAATCGGTCAACATAGAGGCTGCTGATGTGATGATTCCGGGCGACGACCCGAGAATGCTAGCCGATTTGATCAAGTTGGCTCGACGAACTGAACGCAACTTCAAGCAAAACCTGTCATTCTCAATCCTAGTGACGATCACTCTAGTTTATGCTGTCGTCAATGGGTTTTACGATGCTCTGTGGGTCGGTGTTTTGGTGCACGAATTATCGGTTATTCTGGTTATTCTCAACGGTGCACGCTTGGCTGAAGGCACGGGTACCTTACTGCTGGTCAAGAAGACCTTCATCGCTATGTGGGAAGCGACAATTCTTGCGTTCGATACAGGTCGTAAACAATTGAGTGAAATGCGAAGTTGAGAGGATATCTTCAAACCTAAGCACGATTGAGTCCAAACCAGTGAGCCGATGACCAGAGTGAGAACAGACCCGTTGATAGCAGCATTGACTCATCCTACGCGTCAAGACGCTTACCAAGCACTCTCACAACGCGATGAAATGAGCACAGTTCAACTTCAAACTGCTCTTGATGTTGACCGCTACAATCTCTATCACCATCTCAAGCGATTGGTCAAGGTTGGATTGATTGAGAACCATCGCGATGTAGGCCGAGCCCGCTGGTGGAGAGTTGTCAAACACGTTCCACTACCTTCGATGGGTCAAACTGATTCACCAACGACCTCGACTACCATGACATCCTCTCCATTGGAGGAAATTTCAAAATTGAACCACGTTCATTCAATCGATTTGCTTGACTCTCGTGGGCAGGTTGGAGCCAAACAACTGGTTCAGAAACTCGCTCAAGAATACAACATTGAACTGGACCTTCCTTGGAATTTCCTCCCAGCAAAAATCATCCTTGTCGGTACCAAAAAAGACGACAATGATTGAACAGATTGACTCAATTGAAGGCGAACAATCCAAAATCAAAGACGAGATGGACAACCATGGACGAAGCACTGACAGTTGAGTCGCGAATCGCCCCGCCTCCTCTCTCATGCCCCAAATGCAACGGTCTTCTTCCGTCTGCTCTAGGGGACATTCAATGCGAATTGTGCAATGCAAACGTTCGTGTTGAACACGAGCCAACTCGAACCAAATGGGCAAAAGAGCGGCTATCTTGCCCCTCGTGCTCAAAGGTATTGATCGCTGGTGTTGACCAGCGTCCTGCTGAACTCCGTTGCGGTGGTTGTGAGGCGCAATTCACTCTCACTGCAAAGGTCATCCGCGTCGAAATCGAATGTCCATCTTGCCATCGAGGACTTCGAATGAAGCAACGACCTGGCCAGCGAACCATCAACTGCCCTGCATGCGATACAGCGTTCAAAGTGAGTTTCTGAGATGATGAAATGAAGTCAACCTTCAGACTCACCGGACTTGCGGATTACATTACTTTGGGTAACGCCATGTTCGGGACTGCTTCAATCATGTTCCTTATTCTCGCAGTGGAGGACATGAGTAAACCCTACGGAGATGGATTGAAATCGAAATACATCTGGGCATCCATGCTCTGTATCTTCCTTTCAGCCATTGGTGACATCATTGATGGGCCGATAGCACGCAGATATTCCAAGAGAAAATTGCTTGGAGGGTCGTTGGATATCATGTCTGACTGTCTTTCCTTCTGTGTTGCTCCTGCTCTGATGATGTTCATTATGTTCGGCCGATGGGGTGAAGCTGCACCGATATGGACGATTTCTCTCGGAATTGCAGGCTGTTGGGTTATTGCAACGGGGATGCTACGACTCGCACGGTTTCAATATGAAGAGGCGAGTGATTTACCGTACTTCCATGGACTCTCATCACCAGGAAACGCCCTTCTTCTGATGAGTGCAGCTGGATTCATTTGGTTGCAGCCCCTTCTCAACTTCGGACCGGATTTGACCAATGTGTCCGTTTGTGTTTATGGCATCGGTGAAAGGGTGGATTGTTCAGCCACTCCTGGACTTGATATGTTCATTCTGCCTGTTATGTTCCTTTCCGGAGGCTTGATGATCAGTGAGCGCCGATTATCAAAACTAAAACATGGGCTTGATCTCAAACTCTCGATTTTGCAAATGATCTGTTTGCTCACCGCCATCCTCTATGCTATGATTCGAACCGGCGTCTCCCAAAATCCTCTGGATCTTGGTAGCGAGCTCGCTCCAGCTGGCTGGTTGTTTTTAGCATCCGGGCTCTTTGCAGTGTATTATCTGGTCAAACCACAACCTCCCGTACACAATCCTGATGGTGGAGAAGAGTGATACGCGAACTGTTTTTTGCTGTAAAAACAGACGTTTCGTTCATGGCCAGCGTCGCGCACCTTATGTAGGAAGAAAGGTCGATACGTATCCGGATGGGATGCTATGAGTGCTAGCGAGAGCAGGCAGGATGATGCTTTGGATGCGGCTCGTAAGAAGCGAGCAAATGCAGACCGGCTTAGCCTTGCTGCGCTTCGAAGTCAATTCACATCCTCACCTACGGTGACAACGGATCAAGCCCTTCTCACCAGCGCTCGTTTCCGTGAGGAAGAGCGTATGCGAGCCGACATTCGACGTGAACGTCGACTTCGCCAACAAGCAATTTCAGAGCGAGTTTCAGCAATGCAAGATGCAATTGCCAATGATCTTGCAGTTCAACACGAATTAACCCTCGATGCCCTCGAAAAGGAAATGCGTTCAGAAATGGAAGTTGAACTTGCAGAAATGGAACGTTCATCCCTCGCATCCGAAGAAACACGAATGCGTGAACAACTCGATCTTCGCCTCAGCAGAGAGATTTCCACTCTGCAAAACCAAATCGAACATGAGCACAACCGTCGCCTTGAGGAGCATAAAGCGACCATCAAGCAATCCATAGAAATTCAACTTCAAGATGAACATCGCCGACGCCTTGAATTGCAAAAAGAGCGTCTTGCCCTTGAATACAACCAACGTCTTCAGCATAAAATCCGCGAACTTGAAGCAGACATTGAGAAGGAAATGGAGTCTCGATTTATCGAGATGGAAAACAAGGAAATTGAAGTTCTTGAAGAAGGCCACAATGCACGACTTATAGAGCGAGAAGAACAACTCCGCCGTGGAATTCGAACTCGCCTCGAACAACAACTTCGATCCCGCCTACAACAGCGTGAAGCGAGACTCCGTGCAGAATACGATCGACGTAGTCTGCGATTAGAGGAAGACATTGCCCAGCAACTGCAACAGGAACTTGAAGTCCAACTTCGTCAAGAAACCGATGATCTTGAAGAGCGTATGCGCGAAGATGTCGAGCTTGCTATCGCTCGACGTCGAGATGAGTTGCGTGTCGAGATTCAGAAGCAAATCGAATCCTCTCATTCCGAACGTCTAAGTGAACGCAAAGGACGACTCAAGGAAAAGTACGACATCACCTTCTCCAAGGCAGTTGATGACATCTCCAAGGTCCTCAAGACTGAACTTGAACAAGAACTCGCTCGACGCTCCGATGAGGAGTTCACTTCGTACCGCAATACTCGAGAAGCGGAAATCCAAAACCGCCTTGCTCGTTTCCGTTTCGAACGTGAAACAGAACTACGTGGTCAACTTGAAGAACAATATGAGTCAAAGCGTACCGATTGGGCCGAACGTCTAGAAATTGAATTCCAATCCCGTGAAACTGCAGCGCGCAAGGCCATTATGGCTGAACTTGATGCCCAATTGCGCAATGAACGCCTGACCTTCGAAACCGATCTCGACCTTCTCAAGGAAGAGACTGCCCTCGAACTTGAAGTCGATATGGAGGAGCGTCTCGCAGCCTTCCGAACTCGTAAGCAAGAGGAAATCGCAGTTCAACTCGAGCGACAACTCGACAAGCGTGAGGAAATCATGCGTAACAAGGCACTCATCGATGTTCGCAAGCGTGAAGCATCCATCCGTGCAGAGATCGAAGCACAACTCGGTCTCAAGCGTGCTGAAGTTCGCGACCGACTCAACAGTCTTTCTGAGAAGATGGACTCCTTCCGCGAAATGGCTGAAACCAAGATGCGTGATGCTATCTCCTCCCAAATTCAAGGTGAGATTGACAGTTCTGAGAATGAACTGCGTAGTCGTGAAGAGGAATTCGCAGACCTTCAACAGACCGACACTCGTGCAGAGAAGCGACAGAAGTGGATGCAGTCCATCTCAGGTCAAGCACCAGCATCGATGCCGATGGGTCAAGATCCATCCACGCTCGGCGCTCGCTCACCCGCATTGAGCGGAATGACACGTACGCTTGCAGCAAGTAGCGAGACTCAAGGTATGGGAATGGGTGGAATGCGAGCACCACTGGGTGGCGCAAAACCGCTTGGTCAAGCACCGGCACTACGTCCAGTGAAAGCACCGATTGCAGCGACACAACCAGGAGTGAGCCTCCCGAAGCCACTTGAGCGTCAAGTTCGAACTCCGATTCAACCTCTAGCAACGGCCCCAGTGGTTCAACCATCACAGGAATTGCCTGCTGAAGAGATCGTCGTCCCAGTTGGAGCTGTCGAAGTGAGCATCACTCCTGGTGAGGACGGTCAATTCGGAACCAGTGATGATGAAGCCCGAATTTCAAAGCGAGACTTGACTGAAATCGATGAGGTCATGGAAGACGTCGTCGAAGCAGAATTGGGGACAACAACACTACGCCCAGTACAAGGAACTCTTACCCCGCTCAATGTTGTAGCGAAGGAAACGAAAGAGATCGAAACGGAAACCGAAACAGCAATGCTTCGTCCTGTTCAGCGATTAACTCCACTTTCAACGCAACCAAAGGAGAATAAAACAGCGTCAATTAAGCCTGTCTTACCACAAATGATTCCAAAGGACGAAGATTCATCCTCGGATGAATCATGAATAGACATTCATGCGTCTGTTTGATAATTCACAACAACCTCGGTTGTTTATGCGAACCACAGCCAGCATCGTTTTGTGCTTGCTCCTGTCATCTCTTCTCTTTCCAATGATGCCAGTTTCTGCCAACTTGGTGGACGCCGGACAAACGGAACAAATCAATGGGAACATTGTTGCATGGGAACAAATGAACGACGGTAAAATCCTGATGGTAACCGGAAGCGGAATACTCAGTGTCAGTACATTCGAAGCAGGAACCCATACTGAAGTATGGAGCCTTCAATTGAACGTCACAGCCAATTCCGCAACCATCGATGCTGGACAAAACCTTGTTGCCGTCGCTCACAACTCTGGTGCAGTCATCGTCCAGTTGACCCAACAAGTCGTCACTCAATATATCAATACAAGTAACATTGTCGACGCAGTTGATTGGGACAATGACGGCGATATTTGGCTGGGTTACTATGCAGGTCAAAGCCGAGCGGATGAATGGGCAGACGGTACTCCAACGGGTGTTACAAGCAGTGCACACTCGGGAGGGATGAAAACCATGCTCATCACACCATTGGGCGATATTCTCACTGGAGGATTTGACAATCGAGTCAGGATTACATCAAACTCAGGTACTGTTCTTCAACAACTTACAGATATGTCCTCTACTGTCAACATCATTGAATTGGATTCCAATGGAATGCTTCTCGTCGGGACTGCTGGTGGCGATCTTTTCCGTTACAACTTGACCGATTATTCCTATGAGATGATTTCCCTTTCTTCAAATCCCCAAATTATCTATATCAAGCAAATGGATTTCGCAACCTATCACATCGGGACACAATCCGGCGAAATCATCGAAGTTGATACGAGCACATTTACTGAAGGAGCCACCTACGATACGAGTGGAAAGGTCAAGGGTTCAATCAAAGGCTCGAACGGTGAGATTTACGTCATCTCTGGATTTACATCCTCAACACGTGTTCATCTTTTTGATATTGATAGCGATGGGGATGGTGTAACCGACGCACTTGATGCATTCCCAAGTGACTCAAGTGAAACGACAGACAGTGACGGAGATGGCGTCGGTGACAACTCGGATGAGTTCCCAAACATTGCAGATGAATCCGTTGATTCGGATGGAGATGGTGTTGGTGATAATTCGGACATGTTCCCTGACAACAGTGATCAAACCATAGACTCAGACGGCGATGGCTATGGTGACAACAGTGACGGCCAAGATGGAGATGCTTACCCCTTGGATGCATCACAATGGTCCGATTCTGATCGAGACGGATACGGAGACAATCCAGAAGGAACAACTCCAGATGGCTGTCCATCCATCAACGGTTTCTCAGTCGAAGACCGGTACGGGTGCCCTGACGGAGATCTGGATGGATATTCCGATCCTGATGAAAACTGGTCCTCTCTTCAAGGCGCTGATGCCCTTCCTTCAGATGGGACGCAATGGTCCGATGGTGATGGAGACGGTTACGGGGACAATGCTCTAGGTACCGATCCTGATATGTGTCCTACCACTGCTGGAAACTCAACTCGTGCTTGGTTACCAGACCCCGATATCCCACAACAATATACTGAATTGCCATCCCATGGATGTGAAGATACAGATGGCGACGGTTGGGCGGATGCCTCGGAATCAAACGGTATGGATTTAATCAAGGGTGAATACCTCGATATCGATCGTGATGGAGTTGGTGCGAATTCAGATTACAACGATGATGATGCTCGAGTACAAACCGAACAAGATCACTGCAATCTCGACTTTGCTGATGTCCGAGAAGTTTGCTTAGGCTGGAGAACACCAGCCTATGTCCAGTATGTTGCCGATCAAATCGCAGCAAACGAAACACCGATGGAATTTTCAAACTGGAACAGCAGTGATTCTACAGACGTATCAACCAGTGGAGAATGGTATGAAAGCGATGCAATGACCGATGCCCTGGTTTACGGTGGAATCATCTTTGGGGGATTGACCGTGGTCATCATCGTTGTTGGAATGATCATGTCGCGTCGCAAAGAATCTTCAGTGAGCAAGGAATATGGCGGTGCATTACCAAGTTCTGCTGCTATGAGCGAAGCTTTGGAAGGAACAGCTGGTTCTTCAGCAACCGGTGGAGTCGAATCCGATTCACTTTGGGATGATGATGTCAAGCCATTGGATATGGAAGAGAAAGAAGAAACTGAGATTGAATCTGAACCAGCAGAAGAAGTCAGAGATGATGAAGAATTGTTTACTGGAGACGAATCGATTGAATCGATTGCTTCGATGGATACCGAACCTGAACCTGCAACTGAAGAACCTGCACCTGCACAAGAAGCCCCTGTAGAGGCCCCACCATTACCAGCGTCTGGACTACCAGAGGGATGGACAATGGACCAATGGAAGTGGTACGGTCATGAATACCTTGCCAAGTACGGCGATCAGTAATTATCGCCAAACAATAGGAAGACTCGAACGAAGTTCACCGAGTTCATTCCCAGTGTAGATATGCTTTCCGTCCTCTTTGAGAACGTTCATGATAAGCCATAAAACGGCATTCCAGGATTTGTTTTCAGCAAACAATTCGATTTCGCCAGCAGTCGCTGCAATGAGGAGTTTTGCCTCGTCCGTTGATTCATCAAACAGTGCACGAATCAATTGCTGAGTCGTGAACATGTAGCCAGATGGGCGCCAATCCATCATGATGGACACCTCAAACCTCGAATGGAGCCATGTTTAGACGGCTCACGAGGTGGTCGACATTGACATCAGCAACACGTTGCAAATGTTCTCGCAGGGTGTCGATTTCTCCACGCATTCGAGCCATCTTATGCACTCGAATCAAGTCTTCAAGAAGCGTATTTACGCTCTTATGTCCGCTTACTGTACGCAGCGTATTCAATTGTCGTCGAACTTCGTAACTAACACTTACAGAGGTCATTCCTTCTCCAGTCATTTGTGCATCCCGGAGGTAAATGCGTCCCTTCCCTACTTAACCCAACCGCGCGAACGAATGGGGCAAATGTCGATTTTTCGACCTTTATCTCCGACCCGTGAGTAGTTTTGGATGTTCTTTAACACCGAATTCACGACGCATTTCCTGTACTCGGTTATGGAATTCTTTTGCTAATGTCCAATATTCAAGCGAGCCTGCTCCTGCTCCACTTGCTCGGGGCTCATTGAGAAGGACAGTCGGAGCTCCGCTCCAGGGCGCCTCAGCAACCTTGACCAATCGACGAATCGTTGTATTGAACACCTTATTGGGAATCTTTCGAGAGACTTCAGTACAAACGTGACGACTGAGTTTCGATCGAGCATCAACCATGGTCATGGCTACACCGAAGATTTTCAAATTTCGATTGATACGCTTCTGAATCATCTTGATCGAGTTCATCAGCATGCTAAATCCTTCCAATGCATAGTATTCTGCTTGAACTGGGACCATGACCCAGTTTGCAGCACACATAGCGTTAATGGAAAGTAGCCCCAGCGATGGAGGAGTATCGATAATGATGTAATCGAACTCATCAATAACGGATTCAAGCCCCTCACGAAGTCGAGTTTCTCGGCCAATTTTGTGCGAGAGTTCAATCTCAGCACCGGATAAGTGAATGTCACTCGGCAAGAGCCAGAGGTTCTTGATTTCGAGATTCTTAGGAGCCTTCTTTCCTTGGCGGAGAATGAATGCTTTCTGCATTGCATCACTCAGTTCACGGGGTGTGAGAAGGTATTCCTCCATCAATGGAAGTGGTTCTCCCGAATCGTTAGCGAGGACATCGTAGGCTGTTTTCCGGATGTTTTTCTTTTCAACACCGAATGAAGTTGCGCAGTTGCCTTGTGGATCAAGATCAACCAGCAATACCTTCGCAGGAGGGACGCCTTGTTTGCGAGAACCTTTTGCAAGAGCAGCAGCGAGATTGACGGCAGTCGTGGTCTTCGCACAACCACCTTTCTGGTTGGCAACCGCGATGACCATTTTGTAAGGATTCATCGTCATCTCACCCCGCCTCGTAACTAACCACAGGTGTCACCTGTTTTGAACTTCGGCATCAATTCGATTTCAAATCTCAAGAAATCACAGGGACTGGAACTTCCGAGAGAATCTTTCGGACAATGTGCATACCGGTGATTCCACGAATCTTTGCTTCAGGCTTCATGACAATACGGTGGCTGATGATTTGTAGTGCAATGCCCTTGATATCATCTGGAATAACGTAGTTTCGCCCAGCGATTGCAGCAGCCGCACGCCCAGTCTTGAACAGCGATTGTGATGCACGTGGCGATGCGCCGTTGACGACACGGTGGTCTTCACGGGTTCGTTGTACGATCTCAACGATGTAGGCAAGGATTGCAGGGTCGACGTGAACAGTCTCCAGAGCCTTTTGCATAGCAACGACCTTCTTCGGAGAAGTGATTTGATCAACATCGTGTTGATCCTTTCCACGAAGTTTTCGACGAGCGAGAATAGCCTTCTCTTCAGCACGGTCTGGGTAACCCATGCTCATCTTCATCAGGAAACGGTCCATTTGCGCTTCAGGAAGAGGATAGGTACCTTCTTGCTCGATTGGGTTTTGTGTTGCTAAAACAACGAATGGAGCTGGAAGTTTGTGAGTGATACCTTCGATGGTGACTTGCTTTTCTTCCATTGCTTCGAGCAATGCAGCCTGTGTCTTTGGAGGTGCACGGTTGATTTCGTCAGCGAGAAGAATGTTGGAAAACAGTGGACCTGCACGGAGCTTGAATTCTCCAGATTTTTGGTCGTACATGTAGGTCCCCATAATGTCGGAAGGGAGCAAGTCAGGTGTGAATTGAACACGCTTGAATTTACAACCAAGTGCACGAGCAAATGTGTTGGCGAGCAATGTCTTTGCAAGTCCAGGGAAATCTTCCAGCAACATGTTGCCGTTGGAAAGGATACCGACTGTGACACGTCGGAGATTCTCATTCTTTCCGATAATGACTTTGCTAACTTCGTTCATCAATGCGTTGGAAATATCAGCAACGGTTCGAATCAAATCTTGTGTTCGGGCGTCTCCACCCATGTTTCCTTGTGAGAATCCAGCATCCATGGTCGTTCACCTTTGCAGTAACAAGACTCAATCGGCATGACATGATACTTGAATGTATGCCGTTCATACGTCGAACAAGCATCAGGCAACGTGACGTCGACCCCAGAAGTGATCCTCTATCCGATGAAGTCGAATGATTTCTTCTAGAATTTCTT
>MDSV01200900.1_pt1 | contig 10546 bp, 11 predicted proteins | sample 810851 | NCBI WGS metagenome assembly MDSV01 (sample SAMN05326640, study PRJNA326480) | marine metagenome | isolation source: seawater | place: Atlantic Ocean: North East | collected 2012 | reverse complement strand
GTTTGTTTGGAATTTTTAAACTTGAAGTAGAGAATAGTTTTATAAATTATTTTGATAAAGATACAGAAATTTATAAAGGAATGAAACTTATTGACGAAAAATTAGGTGGAACAACTCCATTAGATATAATTATAAAATTTCCCAATGAGGAAACTACAGAGGATGAACTACAAGATGATGAATTTGAGGATTGGGGTGATGAAGAAAATCAAAATAATGAAAAATATTGGTTTACAAAAGATAAAATTGATAAAATTGATAAAGTTCATAAATATTTAGATAGTCTTGAACCTGTTGGAAAAGTTCTTTCTTTTTCATCTATTATCGAAGTTGCAACAAAACTCAACAATGACAAGCCACTTGGAACTCTGGAAATGGGTATTTTATATTCAAAAATTCCAATAAGTATAAAAAAAGAAATTATTGATCCATATATATCAATTAAAGATAATGAGGCCAGAATAAGCTTAAGAATAAAAGACTCTCAAGAAAATTTGCGGAGAAATGAACTCATTAAAAAAATTAATATTGATTTAAAAGAAAAACTACAACTTAAAGAAGATGAATTTAAACTTGCAGGAGTTTTAATCCTATTTAATAATTTACTTCAAAGTTTATTCAAATCACAAATATTAACATTGGGTTTTGTAATGATTGGAATATTTATAATGTTTTTAATTTTATTTAAAAATCTAAAACTATCATTAATCGGTGTTGTTCCAAATTTCATTGCGGCCTTTTTTATTCTTGGAATAATTGGATTGCTCGGAATACCTTTGGATATGATGACTATTACAATTGCAGCAATTACGATTGGTATAGCTGTTGATAATAGTATCCATTATATTTATAGATTTAGAGAAGAATTTTTCCAAAATAATAATTATGAAGAAACTGTTAAACTTTGTCACTCAACAGTTGGTATCGCTATACTAAATACCTCGTTCACTATAGTTTTTGGTTTCTCAATATTAGTTCTTTCAAACTTTATTCCAACAATTTATTTTGGTATATTCACTGGTATAGCAATGCTATTAGCAATGATTTCAGTTCTTACATTGTTGCCCTCATTAATATTAATTACTAAACCTTTTAAGAATAAAATAAGTTCTTAATGGATTTCTTAAAAAATACTCTTGAGCTTGTTTCATTTATAGACTTGGCATATGTTATAATTACAATTTTGTCATTGGCAAAATGTATGAGAAAAGGTTTTGTACTAAGTGTATTGTCTGCTTCAAAATGGCTTTTGGCATATGTGGTGACATTAATTTTGTTTCCAAAAATAAAACCTTATGTAGAAGATATTATTGATAACGAGTATGTATTAGATGTTATTTTAGGGTTATCGATATTTGTAATTGTAATATTTGTAATTCTATTAATTAACAAAGGTATAAGTAAAACTGTAAAATATACAGGTTTTGGAAAGCTTGACACTTTATTTGGCTTTTTATTTGGATTCGTTAGAGCTTATATCGTTTGTGTTTGTTTGTTTGCAACTGCCGATATTATATATAAATCAGAAAAATGGCCGATAGATACTGATAAATCATTTACCTTTTCATACATAGAAAAAGGTAGTAATTATTTGATAAAAGAATTTCCAAATGAAAAAAATTATGAAGATGCAAAAGATAAAGTTCAAGAACTTTAATTCAAAAATAAAAGAAGAATGTGGCGTTTTTGGAATAAGTAACAACAAAGATGCATCTACTTTAACCGCCTTGGGTCTTCATGCATTACAGCATAGAGGTCAAGAGGGTTGTGGAATTGTATCCTATGATGGAAAAAAATATCATTCTGAAAAAAGGTTTGGTTTGGTTGGAGATAATTTTAACAAAGAAAAAGTTCTCAAAAATTTACCGGGTGATTATGCAATTGGACATAATAGATATAGTACGACTGGTGGTACAACACTAAGAAATATTCAACCTTTTTTTGCAGATACAAATACTGGTGGTATTGGAGTTTCACACAATGGAAACTTAACTAATGCTATTACTTTAAGAAAAAAATTGGTAGAAGATGGTGCAATTTTTTATACTACGTCTGATACTGAAACAATTGTTCAACTCATAGCAAAGTCTAAAAGAAATAAAACTATAGATAAAGTTGTAGATGCATTATTTCAAATACAAGGTGGTTATGCTCTTGTTATGCTTACTCAAAATATACTTATCGGTGTCAGAGATCCTTATGGTATAAGACCATTAGTCATTGGTAAAATAAAAGACTCTTATGTATTTGCTTCTGAAACATGTGCGTTAGATATAATAGGCGCAAAATTTATTAGAGATGTTGAAAACGGAGAAATAGTATTCATTGAGAAAGGAATTTTAAAAAGTATTAAACCATTCCCCCCAAAAAAAATAAGGCCTTGTGTGTTTGAATACATATATTTTTCAAGACCAGATAGTATCCTGAATGGAGAGTGTGCTTATGAATATAGGAAAAGATTAGGTGAACAACTAGCTAAAGAGAGTAAAGTAGATGTAGATTTAGTGGTGCCTGTTCCAGACTCAGGAAATGCTGCAGCAATTGGCTATTCTAAATATACAGGAATAAGTTTTGATTTAGGATTAATTAGAAATCACTATGTTGGTAGAACTTTTATAGAACCAGCACAAAAAATAAGAAGTTTGGGTGTAAAGTTAAAATTAAATGCAAATAAATCCTCAATACAAAATAAAAAAATTATACTTATAGATGACTCTCTTGTAAGAGGTACAACCTCTCATAAAATTGTAAATATGTTGTATGATGCTGGTGCAAAAGAAGTTCACTTGGGTATTGCTTGTCCTGAAATTAAATTTCCTGATTTTTATGGGGTTGATATGCCTACAAAAAAAGAATTGCTAGCAGCAAACAAAAGTAATCAAGAAATATGCAAATATATTAATGCAAAATCTTTGAATTTTTTATCTATTGGAGGTTTGTATAAAGCAATAGGTTTTGAAAATAGGAATAATTCCTATCCACAACTAACTGATCATTATTTTACAGGAGAATATCCAGTTAAACCCATTGACGAATTGGGTGATAACAAAGTTACACAGCTTTCGTTATTAAGTACTGCCTCAAATAATTAAAATGAAAAAAGTAAGTTTTACAGAAATGAAAAATGGAACGAAAGAGGATTATCTTTTATTAGATAGACATGAGAAAGATTATGCAAGTAAAACTGCTGATAGAATATTAAAATTTTTGTCATCACTTACTGAAACTTTAGAAGGATATAAAGTTTCAAGATTAGAGCATTCACTTCAAAGTGCTACTAGAGCTCTTAAAGCTGGAGAAAGTGAAGAAATGGTTGTTGCAACATTGCTCCATGATATTGGGGATGAATTAGCTCCTATGAATCATTCAGAATATGCGGCAACAATTTTAAAACCTTATGTTTCTGAAAAAACTCATTGGATAATAGAAAAGCATGGTGAATTTCAAGCCTATTATTATGCTCATCATCTTGGGGGAAACAGGAATAAAAGAGATAAATACAAAAATCATAAGTATTATGACGCTTGTTTACAATTTTGTGAAAAATACGATCAATCCTCTTTTGATCCAAATTATAAATCTTTTCCCCTTAAAGAATTTGAACCAATGGTAAGAAGAATATTTTCAAGAAAACCTTATTCTTTTTAAACTCCATTTTTTTTAAAATGAAAAATATGACTGACCAACAAAAAGGATCATTATTAGCATTTGTTGCTGTAATGTTTATTACACCTGACTCCCTGTTTATACGATTATCTAATATAGATACCTGGGGACTTTTATTTTACAGGGGTGCTATTCCATTTTTAGTTATATTAATTTGTCTATTTTTTTTTTATAGATCAAAAATTTTAAAAGTTACTTTTGCAATGGGATTAGCTGGTTTATTTTATGCAATATCTTTTTCATTTACAAATATTACATTTATTGTCTCTATTCAAAATACCAATGTTGCTAATACACTTGTAATGATTGCAACTGCTCCAATGTTGTCCGCAATTATTGGTGCAATATTTTTAAAAGAAATGCCTGATAAAAAAACCTGGACTGCAATTCTAATTACTTTCTTTGCAGCGGTTTATATTTTTTACGATTCAATAAAAATAGGTAATTTTTTAGGAGATTTTTTTGGTTTTGTGACTGCACTTGGACTTGCAATTGGTGCAAACATTGTTAGATCTGCTAAGAATAAAGACTTGGTCCCAGCGGCTGTTATAGGAAAACTTTTAGTTGCAATTTTTGCTTTATTCTTTGTCAATGACTTAAAATTATTAGATAATGACATATTTATAATTCCTTTAATGTGTATTTTATGCGTTGGTATACCATTTGCCCTGGTCACAATTGCTCCAAGATTTATTACTGCGGCAGAAGTTAATCTGTTTTTTTTATTAGAAACAATCTTAGGTCCTATTTGGGTTTGGCTAGTAATCAAAGAACAGCCATCTATTGAAACAATATATGGTGGAGTGATAATAATTGTAACAATTGCATTACATTCCTTAATAAAATTAAAAAATAAATAATAATTCTAAATATTTTTAGATTAAATCGCTTACAAGTTGTAACCCAGTTTAGACACTTTTTTTCAAAAATAAAATTTTTCGTATTGTTAAATTTAAATTTATCTGCTCAAATAAAGTATGAGAAAAAAGAGAGTAGTTAAACAAAATAAAAGCGTTAGCATACTAAACAAAATTTATGATGATTTTAAAGCTAGCCAAAAAAATAGAGAAAAAAAAGAACTTAAACAAAGAGAAATTCAAATTAAAAAAGACTTTGAAAAATTAAAAATTAAAGAAAAAGAATTACACGTCAAAGAGGATGACATAAAAAAAAAAGACGAATTATTAAGAATTAAAGATAACGAGCTTAAAAATAGAGATCAACAAATCAAAGTAAAAGAAAATGAGAATAAATTAGTTGATAAAGAAATAAAACTAAAGGAAAAAGAAATCAAGCTAAAGGAAGAAGAAATTAACTTGAAGGAAACTCAGATTTTACAAAAACAAGAAAGTTTAAAATCTAAAGAAATAGAACTAAAAATAATTTCTAATGAACAAAAACAAACTGCTTTAAATCAAAAACTTAAGGAAGATGAACAAAATAGAAAGGACGTAGATTTAAAAGTACGAGAGGAAGATCAAAAAATAAAAGAAAGAAGAGAGGTAAAAAGAAGAAGAAAAGAACAGAAATTAAAAGATGAAGAAGATCGTAAACAAAAAGATTTAGAACTTCAAAAATTGAAAGAGTGGGAAGAGAAGTTTGATTTAGAACAAAAAAGAAGAGAAGAAGAAGAAAGACTTAAAGAAGCTAAAATATTATTAAGAGAAAAAGATAGAGTTACCAGAAAATTTAATTTAGTTGATAACAGAGACTATACAGAAGAATTTCCAACTAAAATAACTGATATTGATATAAAAAGATCTAGAGAAAATTAATTTAAGAATGGTATAAATTACAAAGTAATCTTATAACATTCATAAAATGAATATTTTCAAAATTTCATTACTATTTTTACTCTTATCAATTACTGTTTCTTTAAGTGCTGATAGGTCTGAAAAAGAAATTAAGCTCGGTGTATTCATTGAAGATCTAGACAAAATTGGTAATTATAAAAAAATAGAAAATATCCCTAAAGGTATATTTCCAGATAAAGCAGATACTTTTTTTAAAAAACAAATAATCTCTCAAAAAGAGTTTGTTAAAATATTTGTAACACAAAAAGGCTTAATGGAAAAATATACCGATAGAGTAATACTTGGAATGGGCCATTTTGAATTTTTTTATATGCAACAATTAAAAGACAAGGAAGATTCTATTCAAACTTTTAAAGAAAAATATCCAAACGTAGGTCCGGTTGTTAAAAGAGATATACAACAATTATATGGATTAAATAAAGCAAGAAAATCTATGAGAGAGTCAATTGGTCTTTCCCTTGCAGATGATACTAGTAAAGTAATAAGTAGATATTTCACACTTTATAAACTTTTAAATCAGTCAATTGTTAAAAAAAATAAATTAAGTAAAAACGAAAAAAATAAAATTAATAGACATAAAAAAATTTCAAAAATAGTATCACGATCTAAATCTTTAATTGAGGACAAATTGGATAATAGATTAACAGAAAAAAAATTCCTGAAGGATTATAAAAAAAATTATAAAAAACTAATTAATGAATTAAAAAAATCAAAGGATATAAAAGAATATGAACTACTTACATCTTTTATTTTAGAGGCAGAAAATAGTAAAATCAATAACCTTAATGCACTATTGAGTGTTTTTAAAGTTTCAGAATTTATTTTACAAAATATAAAAAAACAAAAACTATCAAAAAAATTTGAAAGTGATTTATCTAATGCAAAGTTTGAACTATTTAATGACGTAGAACTTAATATACTTGGTGAAATAACAGATAACGTTAAAAAAAATAAAATAAAAAAATCTAACGATATTCAGCTTCAGATGCTTAATCTTGAAAATTATAACATACCTGTGAATAGACTCTTTGATTATTACGAAACTGAATTAAATATAAATCTTGAGACAATAAATTTAAGAATTGTATCCGCATCTAAAATGAAAAAATGGCAGCTAAGTGATTGGGCTAATGCCTGGAAAAATCCAATTCCTAATAAAATAATAGACGATGCTGGCATTGAAATTACATTATCCAACGAGGATATTGAATCAATTAAGGCACAACTTGCTATGCAAAATTTTAAGGAAATAATTAATTTAGAAGATTTTAAAGAATTAATAACTTTTGAGGGAGAAGGGTTTAAAGATATACAAAAAAATTTAGAGCACAATTCAAACTCTTTTAATTTTTCTTTTGGATTAGATGATTTTGCTCAAGCATATGGAGATGCTTTTGGTCTTGATATAAATAATTATGCAGATCTAACTGATCTAGCAAACGCACAACATAACGCTAATTGGTCTGTTGAGGAATATGCATCAGCATACAAGATTGAGACTGATATAATTAATGCTTTAAAAACAGGTGCTATTGATTCTTTTGATGCGGGTGAAATAGCTCGACAAGCACAGGCTAGCTTACAAGAAGTAGCAGATACAATTGCGGTTGCAGCAGCAGCAGGTGTAGAAGTTGACTTAGAATCTACAGCACAAGGACTTGGTTATGATAGCTTTGCGGCTGCTGTAGATGCATATAATAAGGCAAATGGGACCAATTATTCTGTTGAGCAAGCTAGAGAGGCTTTGGGTCAATAATAAATTAAATTTCGGTGAATAAAAAAAATGCAAGTGAATTATGGAGAATGATGCAAGAAGCAGGCAATTTTTTAAAAAATCAATTGCCAGAACACCCAAATCATCCAAAAGGTAGAAATCCCTATGCACATGTAGCAAATTGCGTGAAAGAGAAATTCAGTGCAAGCTATAAAGATATTGATGATTATAAATTTAATGATGTTGTGAAATATATAAATTTTTTAAAAAAAAATCCAAATTAGTCACTGTTTTGGAAAATAGTCCTGCAAATCACCTTCTCGATATACATCTGCGGTACAACAATGAAGACCTCCGCCAAAAGCGTATGCATCTCTTAAATCCACCGGTATAACTTCCATTCCTAATTTACTTAGTTGCTCTGCTTGATAAATTTCACTTTTTTCCACACAAACTGTTTTAGGATCTAAAACTAATACATTCATAGATAGCCAAACTGAAGAATAACATAATGGAGGTGGAGTATTGTGAGCAGGTTGAGCTGCATCAATGATTTTCCATCCATTATCCTCAAATAATTTTCTTTGATCTTTTGGTAATCTTCTTTGAGGATTGTTTATTATTAATCCCTCTTTAATTGGGGTAAACGTAGCATCTATATGAATAGGGTAAGGATCTCCAGGAAAATTAACAGCATGAACTCTATGATCTTTATAGTGTCTTTTAATCCAATCAATACCTTTTAAATTAGTAGTAAAACCATGTTGAACAACTAAATCTTTTCCAAATCTTAAAACATCTGCTGCATCAAATAATGGTTCTTCTTCTGTTGTCACAAAAAACTTTTTTTCAGTCCATTCAAGTCTTTTTTGTATTCCTATTTTGTCTGATAAATAATCTTTTCTATAGTTGTCATCTGTTAAACGTGGTTTAGGAGCGGCTTCATGTTTCATATTTGGATCTGAATTATAGTAATGCTTTAACAAAGGTCGATAACATAAATATTCAAACCATCTGCATCTATAACTCATGGTTGCCTCTAAAATTTCATTACCAACAGTTAATAAAACATCTCTTGGGGGCATGCATCCAAACATAGTTTCTGATTTCCAATCAGGTGTTGATGTTGTTTGTTTAAAATCTATCGGTGTTGGCCTATCAACTTTAATACCTCTCTTTTTCAATATATTTGAAAAGTCATCTAAAAGCTGATTTGCTTTATCAACTGTATCTTTGGTTCTAGGACCGTATTTTCCTCTCATGTCTGAATCTTCTGGTACTTTAGCATCTAAAGCCGGTTCGGGTGCTGGTATACATGTTCCGTCAGCTTTTCCAACTATTACGTGCTTTAATGGATCCCACTCATTCCAGCTATTAACTTTTATATGGTCTGATTTCATTTTAAATTAAATTTAATTAGTTCAAAGCAATAAATCTACGATTGGATTTTATTATTAGACTATAATAAATAATTGACAAAAATATTAAAAAACCACCAATGATTGTTGTATTACTAGGTATTTCATTAATACCAAGAATTGGTATCCAGACCCAGAATATTCCCCCAATAACTTCAGTTAAAGATAATAATGTTAATTCTGCTGCTGGTATCGCTTTAGATCCAATAGAATACAAAATTAAACCTAAACAGACTAGTGAACCGTGTACTGAGAAAAGTGCTTGGTTCTTACTTGATGATATAAGTGAAGCTTCATTAGTAACTAAAATTAAAATAGAAACAACTGCACAAAAAGCACCAGCAAATGCAACTGTAGTGAATTTTGGAGTATCTTTTCTCCATCTTAAACTTACTGAGAAAATAGAAAAACCAAGTGCTGATAGTATACCAAATAAAAAACCAAATAATGAACCTTTTTCATAGTCTCCTAAAGCCATAATTACAATTCCAATTGTAGCAACAATTATAGCAATCCAAACATTTCTAGATATTATTTCTTTTAAAAAGAAAAAACCTAAAAGAGCTGTTATAAATGGCATTGCAGACAGACAAAGCAATGTTATTGCAGCGCTTGTATGAGTTATTGACCAAATAAAACTCATCATAGCAACTCCCAGTCCTGTTCCTCCAATTAATCCTGACTTACCTATCTTTGTGTAATTTTTATAGAAACTCAAACCTTCTTCAAAAAAGAGATAAACGTTAAGTAGAATAAATATTGTTATTCCTCTAGCAAGTAAATATTGCCAAGGTACTAATTCTGGTTGATCTATATGTCTAACTACTAATGGACCAAATGACCAAAGAATTCCCGCAAAAAGAACGACCGGGATAGCAACACTTTCATTTTTGATTCGAAGCATTAACAATATCTAATCTCAATTTATACTAACTACAATAAATTTATTTAATATAATCTAATTATATACTTCTATTAGTTTGCTATTTTATTGGTATTTCAATAATTAATTTAATAAAAACTAATATGGACTTAAAAATTATAAAAATTGCTTCAAATTCTGAAAATAACAAGCTTTTAGGTTCTTATGATTATCTTTTAAAACAAAAAAGCTCTATATGCGGAGATGAGATAAAAATATCCATTAAGTTAAAAAATAATAAAATTTCTAAAATTGGATATTCTTCTAAGTCTTGTATATACACAGATGCATCAGCAAGTTTGCTATCTAATTTTTCAAAAAATAAATCTTTAAAAGAAATTAACGATTTAACAATATTCTTAAAAAAATACTTAAAAAACAAAGATTTAAAATTTCCAAAAAAATGGTCTGTTTTCAATAAATTAATTAATAAAAAAAATCTAAGTAGAAAAGAATGTTTGATGCTTCCATTTAACACTCTATCTAAAATTAACAAAAAGTTGTAAGTAATATAATGAATAAGGAAAACTTTCTAAAATCTTCCATCGCTGCTATTTTTTCTTTCATTACAATTGGAATTTTAACTTTACTTACATATAAAACAGAGCTTGGTATATTTTTGATTGCCTCTTTCGGTTCTACAATGGTTTTGCTTTATGGGTACCCCGAAAGCCCATTTGCACAACCTAAGAATATTTTTTTTGGTCATCTCCTAACTTCAGTAGTTGGAGTGGTTTGTTTATATATAGTGCCTTTGCCTGAGTATATATTAATACCACTCGCTATAGGTTTAGGTGTTGGTTTAATGATTTTATTTAATGTTACCCACCCACCAGCTGGTGGAAATCCAGCAATTATTATTATAGGTAGCGTATCAATTAATTATTTGTTAAATCCTATAATTACAGGTTCCATAATAATTCTAGCTTTTGGTGTAATTTTAAATAGGTTTATTTTAAAAAAAAAATACCCGAAATAGCCACTATTTTAATTGCTACTGAATGTCAAATTC
>MDSV01195167.1_pt1 | contig 10546 bp, 10 predicted proteins | sample 810851 | NCBI WGS metagenome assembly MDSV01 (sample SAMN05326640, study PRJNA326480) | marine metagenome | isolation source: seawater | place: Atlantic Ocean: North East | collected 2012 | reverse complement strand
GGGGCTTTGTGGTTTAGCTTTTTGTATTTTAATTCAATTTAATTATTTAACAATTATTCTTGGACTCTCTTCTATGTTCTTAGCATTCTCTTATCCTTTTATGAAAAGAATAACATACTGGCCTCAACTTTTTTTGGGATTAACGTTTAACTGGGGAATTATAATGGCTTGGACATCAATCAGTAATATTCTAACAATTGATATATTTATAGTTTATTTCGCGGCCATATTTTGGACATTGGGTTATGACACAATTTATGGCGTTCAAGATATAGTAGATGATGAAATTATAGGGGTAAAATCAACTTCAATAAAATTTAAATTCATGTTAAAAAAATTCGTTCTAGTATGTTACTCAATAAGCATGTTAACTTTTTTTATATTTTTTATAAATAATATGAAATCATTATATTTTTTAATACCGTTTTTTGCTTTTTCTATAACATTATTATATCAAATTTTAACCTTTAATAAGGTTAAGCCTAATACTTGTTTAAATGCATTTAAAATAAATAATTTTTCTGGATTTTATTTATTTTTAACCTTCTTAACTTTCTCATTTTAAAATGAAATTTGAAGAACTTAAAAAGATATTAAAAAGATTATATAGGGAACATATAAATAGATATTTAAATAGAATATTCTTATCTCTTTTTTTATCATTAATAGTATCTGTAAGCACCTCGTCAATAGCTTGGCTTTTAGATCCTGCGGTAAAAAAAATCTTCATTGAAAATAATCAAACTTACGCTTGGGCTATTCCGTTGGCAATTATAGTAGCTTTTTCGGCTAAGGGAATTTGTTTATATTTCGCTAGAATTCAACTAATTAAAACTGGTCAAGAAATATCTGGCGAGCTACAAAGTAAAGTTGCTTACTACATTCTTAATACTGATATAAATTCAATAGAAAAAAAACATTCTGGAAAATTTATTTCAAATATAAATTTTGACGCTGGGCAAGTTAATTCTCTTGTAAGCACTGGGGTACTTAATGCAATGAAAGACTCGTTTACTTTATTGGCTCTCATAGGAGTAATGATTTATCAAAATTGGAAGTTAACATTGTTTGCACTGATAATGATGCCATTAGCAGCAGGTTTAGCAAAGTCACTCGGAAAACGTATTGGGAAAGCTGTAACAGAAGCTGGAGAAATATCTGGAAGACTTACTGCTCATCTATCTGAAATTTTGAAAGCATCCAAGATGATTAGAATTTATCAAAAAGAAGAATTGGAATATAAAAAATCAAAGTCTATAATTACTGAACTGGTTAATAAGGCTGCAAAAATATCTTCAATTATTATTAGAGCTACTCCCTTAATGGAAGTTTTAACTGGATTTATGATCGCAGGGTTTATATTTTTTTCAGGTAATTTAATTTCGTCAGGAGAGTTACAAGTAAACCAATTTTTTTCATTCTTAGCAGCTATGATGCTGGCCTATCAACCCATAAGATCTTTAGCCACTATCAATATGGTTGTATTTTCAGGCGCAGCTGGAGCTAAAAGAATATACAACGTTATTGACGAACCAATTAAAATTAAAAATGATAAAAATTTACCTAATTTAAAATCTAAAAATGGTGAAATCAAATTTTCCAAAGTGAGTTTTAAATATGAAAATTCTAACGACAAAGCTATAAAAGATATAGATTTTACAATTCAAGGTGGAACTATGGCAGCATTTGTTGGTCATAGTGGCGCTGGAAAAAGTACAATTATTAATTTATTACCAAGGTTTTATGACCCGCAAAGTGGCGGTATATTTATTGATAATCAAAATACAAAATCTGTTAATTTAAATTCATTAAGGAAAGAAATATCTTTAGTAAGTCAAGATGTAATTTTATTTGATAATACGGTTAGGGAAAATATACTATACGCTAACCCTCAGGCCACAGAGAAAGAATTTTTAGACTCTTGTAAATTTGCTGCAGCTGAAGAATTTATAGGCAATTTACCTCAAAAGTATGAAACGATAATAGGAGAGAACGGAACGAGACTTTCTGGGGGTCAAAAACAAAGGCTCTCTATTGCTAGAGCGATATTAAAAAAATCTCCAATAATTTTACTGGATGAAGCTACATCATCTTTAGATACTGAATCAGAGGAAATTGTTCAAAATGCTATCAAAAATCTTACAAAAAATAAAACAACTTTAGTTATAGCTCACAGGCTATCCACTATACATAACGCAGATAAAATATTTGTAATTAAGGAGGGTAGTTTAATTGATTCTGGAAGCCATCAGGATCTTATAAGTAACTGCGACTATTACAAATTACTTTATGAAAAACAATTAAAATAAACTTATGTTTCTGTTATACAGAATTTTAACACTTATTTTATTTCCTATTTTTGTTCTTATTATTTATTTAAGAAGGTTTTTAAATAAAGAGGATAAAAAAAGATATGTGGAAAAAATTTTTGTTGCAAAATCAAATCTGCCAAAAAATAAAAAAATTTTTTGGATTCACGCGGCTAGTATAGGTGAATTAAACAGTGTAGTTCCAATTATAAAAGAAATTATATTAAATAATAATGATATATTTGTTTTGCTTACATCTTCCACATTAAGCTCTAGTCAGCTTATTAAAAAAGAAATTTTCGATCCAAATAGATTTAAACATCTTTTTTTTCCAATAGATGTAAAATTTTTGGTTAATAAATTTTTGGATAATTGGAGACCTGATTTCATAATATTTGTCGACTCAGAGGTATGGCCAAACTATATGTTAGAAATATCAAAAAGAAAAATTCCTTTGATGTTACTTAATGGAAGAATTACAAAAAAAACTTACAATAGATGGAAAAAGTTTCCCTCTTTATCAAAAAAAATTTTTAGCTTATATGATTTATGTTTATCGGCTAGTGAAGAGTCAAATGAAAATTTGAAATTACTTGGAGCAAAAAATGTTAAATTTCTTGGAAATATTAAGTTTTGTTCAATTATAGATAAAAAAACTGATAATAAAAATTTTCATTTAATTTTTAAGAGTAGTAATGTTTGGTGTGCAGCAAGCACACATCCTGGTGAAGAAGAAATTTTATTAAATACCCATATAATTTTAAAAAAGAAAGGGCTTAAAATTGTTACAATAATAATACCTCGTCATATTTCAAAATCGCAAGAGATTTTTTCTATTTGTAAAACAATGCAACTCAGAGCTCAAATAGTAAATGAAGATAGAGATATACAAAAAGATAAAGAAATTTTAATTATCAATTCAATTGGACAAATGCCTAAATATTTTGCCACTTGTAAAAGTATTTTTATGGGTAAATCATTGTTAAAAAAACTAATCAAAGATGGAGGGCAAAACCCTATTGAACCAGCAAAATTTGGCTGCAAAATTTACCATGGTCCTTATATTTCTAATTTTTTAGAAATTTATACTTTTTTGAAAAAAAGGGGGGTTACCCAATTGATAACCAATGAACTTGACTTAGCAAATAACTTGTTTAGAGATTTTGGAAACGGTGCAGATTTAAGTGCCAAAATTATTACTGATTTAAATGACCACGGCACAAAAATTTTAGCTAATACAATTAATGAAATAATGGCTCTTAAAAATGAAAATATTTAAACCGAAATTTTGGTCTGAAGTGAATTTGCTGTCACTTCTTTTTTTACCGTTCTCATTAGTTACAATGTCAATTTATTTATTAAAAGAAATAATTCCTGGGGGGAAAAGTTTTAAAATACCTATCATATGTGTTGGTAATATTTACGTTGGGGGAACTGGTAAAACTCCTTTGAGTATTTATATATTCAATCTTTTAAAAAAAAAAAAATTTAATCCTGCTTTAATAAGAAAATATTATAAATCTCATTCAGATGAAATAGATTTAACAAAATCTAAAGTAGGGAGTTTTTTTTCAAATAAGAAAAGAATCTCTTCTATTTTTGAGGCAAAGAAATCTGGAAATAAAGTTATAGTCATGGACGATGGAATGCAGGATACATCGGTGAAAAAAAGTTTAAATATTATATGTTTTAATTCTTTTGACTTGGTGGGTAATGGATTTTTATTACCCGCTGGTCCTTTGAGAGAGCCACTTATGAGTTTAAAAAGAGGAAAAATAGTAGTTATTAACGGAGAAAAAAATAACAGTTTTGAAAGAAAGATAAAAAAAATTTCAAAAAATTTAAAAATTTTTTACTCGAAATATATTTTAAAAGATATTTATAAATATAAAGGAAAAAAATTGCTCGCCTTTGCAGGTATAGGAAGTCCAAATAATTTTTTTAAACTTTTAAAAAAGAACAATTTAAAAGTTGAAAAAGAAATATCTTTCCCAGACCATTATGGGTATAAAAAAAGAGATATTCAAAATTTAATTGATATTTCAAAAAAAAAGGACTTAAAGTTAATTACCACGGAAAAAGATTTTTTTAAAATTAAAAAAATGGGTTATAAAAAAATAGCCTATATTTCTATAGATGTTAAAATTTTAAAACAAAAAAAATTTGAAGGTGAGATATTAAAATATTTATGAAAAAAGTATTTACTTATTTTTTACAGTCAATTTTTGTCTATTTTTTTTTTATTATATCAAAAATTATAGGTCTTAGATTTAGTAGATATTTTTTTTCTAAAATATTTATTTTTCTTGGAAATTTTTTCAAACGAAAAAAAATTATTTTACAAAACTTAGAAAAAATTTTACCTCGCTCGAGTAATTTGGAAAAAGAAAATTTAATTAAAAAAATGTGGTCAAACTACGGGAAAACATTTATAGAATATGCGCATCTTAACTCTTTTAAAAAAAAATCAATTCATATTAATATTAAAAATAAGAATGTCATTGACCAATTAGTTAAAAAAAATAAACCAGCTATATTCATTTCTGGGCATTTTGGCAATTATGAATTGATGTCTATGGAATTAGTAAAAGCCAATGTCAAGTTAGCAACTATATATCGTCCTTTAAATAATTTTTTTATAAATCCATTCATGGAATACGTTAGAAGAACTAATGTTTGTAAAAATCAAATCAAAAAAGGACTTGGTGGTGTAAAAGATGCAATAGGTTTCATGCAAAAAAATTATAGTATTGCTCTTATGGTTGATCAAAGAGTTGGGGAAGGACCGAGAATATCACTTTTTAATAAAGAAGCACACACCACTACTTTGCCGGCACAATTATCAAAAAAGTTTAATTGTGATATAATACCCATTTACATAGCTAGAAAAGATGATGATAATTTTGAGATGGAAATTTTAGATCCTATTAAAACCAATTTTAATGTAACAGAAAAAAACCTTTTGTCTTTGGAAATTAATAAAGTAATAGAAAAACTAATTTTAAGAGACCCTAGTCAATGGATATTAACACATAATAGGTGGAAGTAATAAATTAACTCTTTTCGTTTTTCGAAATAACATCCTCATATCTCATTTTAGCTTCTAATGGTGAAAAATAGGCTTCTTGTAATTCAACATTCCAATAATTTAAGTTTTTAAGTAAAATTTTTTTTTTTGAAACTGCGCATTCAACGTGGTCGCCTTTTTCTATAATTTCAAACCTATTAGCTAAATATTTTAACTTTGCTTTTGTCTCATTCATAATTTAAATACTATTATATATACCAAATCTTTAAATATGAATATTGCTTTAATTGGTAGTGGCGGGCGAGAGCATGCCTTGTGCAAAAAACTCAAGGAATCTCAAAAAATTGAAAAAATTTTTTGTATCCCTGGTAATGCAGGTACAGAAAAATTAGCAATCAATTTGAATATAGATTTTAATAATTTTAAATCTTTATTAAAAATTATAAAAGACCATAATATTAAATTAGTTGTAGTTGGCCCAGAAGAACCTTTGGTTAAAGGACTGGTTGATTTCTTAACAAAAAATAAAATTAAGGTTTTTGGACCCAATAAATTTGCCTCACAACTCGAGGGGTCTAAGTCTTTTATGAAATTGATATGCAAAAAATATAAAATACCTACAGCAAAATTTAAAATTTGCAGCAATGAGAATGATTTTAAAAAATCGATTGATAATTTTAATTTACCAGTTGTTGTTAAGGCCGATGGACTTGCGGCAGGAAAAGGTGTCATAATATGCAATAGTAAGAAAAAGGCATTCGAAGCATCAAAAGAAATTTTTAAGGGAAGATTTAAAAGTTCTAAAAAACTAATATTAGAGGAATTTTTAGAGGGAGAAGAAGCAAGTTATTTCTTAGTAGTTGATAGAAATAGTTTTATCTGTTTAGGAACAGCTCAAGATCATAAGAAAGTAAGTGAAAATGAGAAAGGTCTTAATACAGGTGGAATGGGTTCATACTCACCTGCTCCAATAATTGACAAAGAAATTGAAAAAAAAATAATAAAAAAAATCGTTAAACCAACTATTAAAGCCTTAAAAGATAACAATCAATATTACAGAGGTTTTCTTTATGTTGGATTAATGATCAAAAATAAAAATCCTTATTTAATTGAGTACAATGTAAGAATGGGTGATCCCGAGTGTCAAGTGATTATGCCGAGACTTAAAACCGATCTTTTGAAAATTATAAGTTATTCGATAGAAAACAAATTACATAAACTAAAATTAACATGGGAAAAAAACAAATGTATGACTATTGTTTTGTGTTCTAAAGGTTATCCTGGAAATTATAAAAAAAATAAAGTTATTAATTTAAAAAAGATAAAAGATAAAAAAAATTTTTTTATCATACATGCAGGTACAAAAAAAATTGGTGAAGATATTTTTTCTAATGGTGGCAGAGTTTTAAATATTGTTGGTAAGGGAAAAAACTACATTTCAATAAGAAAAAAAATTATTAAAGTAATTAAAAAAATTAATTGGAAGTATGGTTTTTTTAGAAAAGATATAGGTTGGAGAGTTATCAATAAAAAATGAGAGTTATTGGAGGAAAGTTTAAAGGAAAAAAAATATTTTTTACTAATTCACAAAATACTCGTCCTTTAAGAGATTTTGTTAGGGAAAACATTTTCAATATAATTGCACATGGAAAAATTAATAAAATCAATTTAGAAAATTCACATATTCTGGATCTATATTCAGGGTATGGTTCTTTCGGATTTGAGTGTTTATCAAGAAAAGCTAATAAAGTCGTTTTTGTTGAAAAAGATAAAACAGCTTTAGAACTTTTAAAAAAAAATGTAATTAATCTTAATGTTTCGGATAAGAGTATCTTAATTAGTTTAGATACTAAAAGTTATCTTCAAAGAATTAAGCTTAAAAATAAGTTTGATTTAATATTTCTCGATCCACCCTACAAAGATAATTCTTACTTGGAAACTTTAAAATTAATTAAAGACAATCAGATATTTAAAAGAAGACACTTAGTAATCATTCATAGAGAAAGAAAATGTGAAGATGAATTAAAAAAAACTATCCAGGTTAACTTAATAAAATATTATGGTAGATCACAAATTATTTTCGGATTTTTTTAAATAGATTTTTTTTGGTAATTATTTTTAATTCTTCTACAGCAGGTTGATTGAATGGATTAGTTTTTAAATTTTCCCCAAGAAAAATTGTTTCTAGTATAAAGTAAGAAAACAATTCGCCAAGTGTTTCTTCGTTTCTTTTTTTTATTTCTAAAGATAAAAATGGAATTTTTTTATTTTTAAGAATAGATGTCATGGCTTTTTTTTGATTGATCAAAACTTTATTAATACTAGAGTGATTGAGAGTATCTTTAAAAAGATTTTTAACCACTTTAACTTTTTGCTTTTCTTTTGATGAAAAAATATAAAAAAACTTATCTTTAGGTCCATCTAAATAAAGCTGAAGCAAACTATGATGGTCTCGGGGCCCTATTGATAAAACCGGTATTATGCCTTTTCCTTTTTTTCCTAAACTTTCAGCTATAAGCTGTTGACACCATAGTAAAAAACTTTCTAACCCAGGGCAATAATTCAATAACACAAGAGTGTTAATTTTTTTTGAATTATATATATATGCTAAGTTAATTAAATTATGAATAAGTATTGATTTTTTTTTGAAAAGAAAATTCAAGATATTTTTTCTTAATTTTACAATATTTACACCCATAAAATAAACTGGAATTAAAGCAGTTTCAGAAAAAATAGAATATCTTCCACCTATATTGCTTCTATGATGTATGATTTTAATTTTACGAAACTTTGCAAATTTATTTAATTCGCTTTGTTTATTTTCTGTAATCACTAAGGTATTATTTTCATTAAAGTTAGCTTTTTTTATTAAAGAATTAATGATTGATAATACCTCTATAGTATTACCTGATTTTGAAATAAGTAAAAAAAATGAATTTTTTAAATTTTTTATTTTATTTATATTGGAAATATTTTGAAAATTTAGATTATTAATAAAAATTAATTCTTTTTTTGTTTTTTCTTTTAAAAAATTATTTATAGCCTCAGACCCAAGAATAGAACCACCCATACCAATAATTACAATTCTTTTGAATTTTTTAAATTTCCTTAATTTACTTAATTGAATATTTAGTTGAAATTTTTTTCCAAATGAATGGAATACATCTTTGTTTAATTTAAGATTTTTTTTTGCTCTACTTAATGAATTTAAAAGTATCTTTTTGTCTAACTTTTTATATTTTATAAAATTTTCTTTTGGTAGGTAACTTACAAAATTAATGTTATTAAGAGACATGATTAATTTTTTCGAATTTCCTCTAAAAATATATTTTCAATTGGTGAAGCTTCATCGGACTTTTCTTTCTTGATATCTGCTCCTAAAACGTTGTTATCGTTTTCGCTTTTTTTAGTTTTCGTTTTAGGTTTTGGTAGCTCCATCACATTCGGTGGTATAGTCAAAGGTCCTCTTTTTTCAATTAAAAATTCATCGGTTGATGATCTTTTCTCATTTCTAAGAGCTTTACCTGCTTCGCCAAAAGAACCACATGAAGATAAAAAAATTAATATTAAAACAATCCTAATTTTCATTTTTTTTATTTTTAAAAATAATTTCATTTATTAGCATGAATATAATACCTAAAGATATAAAAATATCTGCGATATTGAAACTAAACCAATGAAAACTTTGAAAATGTAAATCTATAAAATCTGGTACTGCTTTATAAATAACTCTATCATATAAATTTCCAATAGCTCCACCAATAATAACAGAAAGAAAAATCTTATCTACGAAATTTGATCTGAACATTAAAATTAGTAAAACTAATATAATAAAAAATATAAGAAAAGATAACAAATTATAATATATTCCTGCTTCAAAACTAAAAAGTCCAAAACCAATTCCAGTATTAAAAACTAAATTTAAATTTATATAATCATTAATAATTAAATATTTTTCATCTTCTAAAATTTCTAATATTAAATTTTTTGAATATCTATCCAGAAAAAAAATTATAGATATGGCTACCAAAAAGTAAAAGTTTTCTTTTGTTAAAAATTTATTTTTTATTTCTTTAAAATTAGTCAGAATTCTTTTAACCTATTTTATTGGACAATTTTCTCTGCTACACTTATTTTCCAAAATTTTCCAACACCTTTCACACTTTTTTCCGCCAGCTTTATTTACACTAATTTCAATTTCATTTTTATTGGATAGTCTTTTTTCTGCTTTTGAAACAATAAAATACTCTGCCAAGTCTAAATTATTCATCAACTCAAATTTTTCTTTATTTATATTAAGTGTGATTTCAGCTTCTAAACTTGACCCTATATCTTTGCTAATTCTTTTTTCCTCTATAGCAATATTTGCTAGCTGCTTAATCTTAAATAACTCTGACCACTTATGATTTAAAGAATCATTTTTCCACTTAGTGGGGATCTTTACGAAATCATTTTCATGAATGCTTTCTTGGTTTTTATCGACTAAACTATATATCTCCTCTGTTGTGAAAACTAATATTGGTGCAAACCACTTTAATAAGCTCTCTAAAATAATATTAAGAACTACCACACAGTTTTTTCTTTTTTTTGAATTAAGATCGTCGCAATAAAGAACATCTTTTCTTATGTCAAAATAAAAAGAGGAAAGGTCTAGTGTGCAAAAATTCAATAACTCTTTATATAATTTATGAAAATTATAACTTTTTAAGTTTTCACTTACAGAATTATCTATAATTGATAATTTGTGTAATATATATTGTTCTATCTCATCGAATTCGTTTAATTTAATTTTTTCAAAATCTTGTTTTTCAAAATTGTCTTTTAAATTTCCAAGCATAAATCTGAAGGTATTCCTTATTTTCCTGTAAGACTCTGCGTGCTGTATTAAAATATTTTTATCTATTCTCAAATCTTCGGAGTAATCAGATGCTGAAGCCCAGACTCTAAGTATATCTGCACCATAATTTTTTAATATTTCATCTGGAGATATAACATTTCCCATTGATTTCGACATTTTCATCCCTTTTCCATCAACAACAAAACCATGAGATAGAATGCTTTTAAAAGGAGCTTTACCTCTAGTTCCACAAGACTCTAACAAAGAGGAATGAAACCAGCCTCTATGCTGGTCTGACCCCTCTAAATACATATCAGCAGGCCATTTTAAATCTTTTCTTTTTTCTAATACAAAACTATGTGTTGAACCACT
>MDSV01086319.1_pt1 | contig 10546 bp, 19 predicted proteins | sample 810851 | NCBI WGS metagenome assembly MDSV01 (sample SAMN05326640, study PRJNA326480) | marine metagenome | isolation source: seawater | place: Atlantic Ocean: North East | collected 2012 | reverse complement strand
TTCAAGAAGTTTCTTCATCTATATAAATAGTTTCTATTTTTCGTATTGTCTATCAAACATTGTGATGCCGTTGAGATGGTCAATTTCATGTTGAACGCAGACACATTCTAACAGGTTTTCTTCGTTAAAGTTAAGCGGTTCTTCGTGATTATCTGCGATAACTGTAACAGAGGTAAATCTCTCCGTCAGAACTGTCTCACCTGGAAAAGAAAGACAACCTTCAGCGAAATGAGTCTTGCCGTATGCCTTAACGATCTTAGGATTTATAAAAACGATAGGCTTATTTACGTTCACCAAACAGACATTCTTTTGAATGCCTATCTGATTGGCAGCGATGCCAACACCATGCTCTGGTAAAGAATCCAATAGAGCTTGAGCAATTTCATTGCCCTCTTCTATTCCAACTTCTTCACAAGGCAGCGATAATAAATCGTTATGTAGCAATACTGGCTTCATTACTATAAGTATTCATCTTCTTAAATAAATACCTCATAGAATAGAAAGCAAGGAATGCTAAAGCAAGCCCTCCAAAAACATCCACTACATAATGAACTTTAAGCGTGAGTGTAGACAAAGTGACGCCGATAGCCCATAACAAAAATAGAGATCTCAAGCCAAATATCTTCTTTGCATCCTGGGAATAGAACACTCCCAAGAATAATATCCAAGAATAACAGACATGACCGCTAGGGAATGTATTGCTCCCATTGTCTATCTCGTAGGTCAAGGAAAGCAATTGTTCCGACAAGTTCTGCGGTATGATGTCAGGACGTGGATAGAAAGAGGGCATCAACACGTAAACCAAATGTATGATAAACGTAGCACTCAAACAAGCCCAAAAGGTATTAAAAAAGTTCCTTCGGTTATTAACCAAAAGGAACATAGTCGCACCAATCACGGGTATCAAACTGTGATAAATCCAAACAAAATCTGGCATGAATGGAATAAACGTATCCAGTTCTGTTAAAAGCTCGTGCTGGTGTGAGACAATATTCTGGATTAGAAAGTAAGTGCCTAAGATAAATATCGTCAGAAAAGACAGATATTTAGCTTTAGCACGGTTAGACATTCACCACTCCAGTTGAAAAAGATGGATGTGCTACTCAAGTGCGTAAACTTTTTCACACATCCAGTTATAAATATGCATTTTTTATATTAAAAGCATTATTTTACTGCAATTTTTTGAACTTTTGGTAAAGTTGTTGCAGGTTTATCGATATTAATGCAGAAAACCCCGTCCTCATAAGAAGCCGAAACGCTTTCCAAGTTTGTACCGTCTGGTACAGTCCAGGTCTTGTTGAACGAAGAGTAGTTAAAAAATCTATTGGATTTTTTTTCTGTCTTGTAAGAGAGCTTCAAGGTCGTCCCCACTAGGGTCAAGTCAAAATCTTCTTTCTTGACACCTGGAGCAGCCAAGCTGATAGTGTAGTCCTTCTCTCCTTCGTCCACAAATACTTTAGGGAAATTATTCTTAATAGGGTTGACAGTGTAAGGGGTGATATCTCTACTAAAGAGATTATCCACTACTCCGTCTAGAAAAGTATCTAAATTTAAAAGGTTGTTATGTTTCATTAAAGTCATTTTATTTTCTCCTTATAACTTTGTTAAACCTCAGTGAGGTTGCGTAAAGAATAAGCACCGTTTTTAGTGAGTCAAGAGAAAAAAGCATTTTTTAAAACTTTTGTGGATTATCTAGATGAGTCATCAAGTCATCGCATCCGCCGATCCAGCCGTAGGACTGGGAACTTGTAGTATAGCCCAGCACCATAGGAAAGGATTTGTGCTCGTATGCTTCTTTAAGTTCACAAATAAACCCATCATTACATTCATCAACGGCGACTGTTTTGTATTGCTTCGCTTCTTCTTCGAGGCGTTCTATCGCCTTGATACAGAATGGGCATTTAGATTTAATATATAATAAATAAGAATCGTACATAAGTTTAATTATAGTGGTTGGATATGTGAAAGTGTTTTCTTAAATCACTTTTTATCTGTTCGCGGGCGAAGATTGATGCCTCCATGAGCATCGCTTCTTGCTGGGATACTGTGATTATTTCTCTTTCTTCTTTTTTCGTAATGGGCATGTGCTCAAACCAATGTTCAATCTGTTCTTTTAATTTGTAGTTGAGGGAATAGCTTTCACACAAAAGCGACAAGAATATCTTATTAGTCTCTGTAGATTTAAAAAACTCTTGCAACAGGTTGCGAGAAATAGACATCTGATTGTCGCAGTCCACATACACTTCTTCCATTGTTGACGTATCGAAGGCAAATAGAACTTTTCCTTCCTTATCCATCTGCCCTCTCTCTAGAGGGAAAAACATCGTGTTTATTCACTGTCCACTCTTCGCCATCTATAAGGACATTTATAAAATTATTACCCACGTCTGTGACGAGAAAATTTCTTGGCTCTTTTACAACGAGAGTCTTGGAAAAACTAGCATGGGCTCGAACGGCAGATGGCACCCAGACCAGATCTCCTTTTTCTACATTTTCATTCATCAGCGCCTTCTGTAGATTGAGACGCGGCGGCGTCTCGTTGTTGTTGTTGAATTTCTCGTACCGTGTCGCCATAAGTTCGGATAGCCAGATCGCAATCATCTAGCCCGTTGTCGATTTTTAATAAGTTGCGGCGAGTGCGATCTATTCGAGCCGTTATAACTCCAATGTTCTCATGATCTAGATCTTGACCGATGGCGCTGATGTAGTTGCCCAAAGTAATTACTTTTTCCGACAACTCTTGTAGTTTTGTCTTGAGTTCCTCGGGAACATCTTGTAGATCGAGAGAGTATTCTATCTTTGTTTTCATTTAAACCTCACATAATTTTAAAGATTTGAGCAAGGACTAATCCCACTGTCGAAGTGGTAATTATCCACAATAACTTACTGGATGTTTCTTTCCAGGTTTCTACTTCCTTAACTCGGGCGAACAAACCTTTATCTGGATCGAAAATGGCTTCTTTGATATCAACAATAGCAGAGACGGCTTCCTGTTGATTCTCTTTGATAGAATCAATTCCGCTTAATAGCTTCTGCTCAAATAATAAAAACTTTTGTTCTAGTTCCATCATTTTTTTTTGTTGATCATCCATTTGTTAGTCCTCCACAATGGCAAAGCTCGTTGTAAGTAGAGTGGAAGAAACTGAAGTGGCGTTTTCAATCGCATTTCTAGTGACTTTTTTTGGGTCGATAATCCCAACTTCATACATATTAACCATCTTGCTGGTTGAAAAATCCCAGCCTTGCCTTGTATTCTTAGTTTTAAGAATCCTACTGATGATTAAATCTGGTGATTCGCCTGCGTTTAAAGCCATTTGTTTGATTGGTCCCGTAAGAGACTTTTTAATAATCTCCACCCCAATAGCTTGCTCATTGTTATCGGTTGTTACTTTAAGCTTGTGCGCTGCTCGGACAAGAGCTGTTCCTCCTCCAGTAACAGTCCCTTCCTGTTGTGCAGAGCGAACAGCCTCAAGAGCATCTTCAACACGGTGCTTTTTCTCGATCATTTCAATCTCAGTTGCGCCACCTACTTTGATAATAGCTACTCCTGATGCTAGGCGAGTGATGCGCTCTTGAATACGTTCACACTCGTGAATGTCATCTGTCTGCGTTACTTCTGTCTTTAAGGCGTCGATGCGGCTCTCTACCTCATTCCAATCTGACTCACCACCGATGATGGTGGTATTATTTTTTATCACATCAATTTTTTTAGCACGCCCAAGATGTTCCAGTTTAGTTTCTTTCAGTGTCTTGCCGCTTGAGCGAGAAATAAAAGTAGCTCCAGTGGAGACACAAAGATCTTGCAAAATTCCCCTGCGCTCTTCACCATAGCGAGGAGCCTTAACAGCAGCAATCTTCATTGATCCGCGTACAGTATTCATAATAAGAGCGGCGAGCGCTTGACCTTCGACCTCTTCTGCTATAATAATAAAGGGCTTGTTTTCTCTCGCTACTACTTCAAGGATAGGTAAGATTTCCTCTAGTTGTTCGATGCGATGATCTGTAATCAAGAGAAGTGGATCATCATAAACCACAGCACCACGTCGCTGATCTGTTACAAAAGACTTGGAAAAATAACCTGAATCAAAGCGAAAGCCTTCAACTGTGTCTAATGTGGTTGTAAGAGACTTGCTTTCTTCAATGGTTATAGAGCCGTCTTTGCCTACCAAGTCAATAGCAGTTGATACTAAGTCACCAATGGTCTCATCACCATTAGCAGAGATAGTAGCAATATGCTTAATGTCTTGGAGGCTGGAAACGGGAATGGATAGCTCGTCAAGATTTTTAACAATCTCGGTCACTGCTTTATCCATACCTCTCTTTAGCTCTACTGGTGAAACGCCAGAAGCCAAATACTTTTGTGCCTGGATTAGGATTTCCCTAGCCAGCACCGTGGAGGTCGTCGTCCCGTCTCCAGCATTAGTGTTGGTGTTTTGTGCTGCTTGTTTAAGAATTTGTGCTCCGACGTTTTCAAACGGATCATCAAACTCAATAAACTTAGCGACAGTTACACCGTCTTTCGTAACGATGGGTGACCCACCCTTTTTGTGTAAGATAACGTTTCGTCCTTTTGGACCAAGTGTGCTTGCTACATTATCAGCAAGTTTGTTGACCCCGTTAAGGATCTTTTCATTTAGTCCTGTGCCAGCCTGATAGTGTTTAGACATTTATACCTCTTTGTGCTACTCTATATTATAAACACATTGTAAAAGATTTCAAGTGATTTCTTTTAATATTTTATCTAATTCTAATCCAGAAGCATCCCACTTCTTTTTAGTTAGGTTATAGTGGTTAACAACGCCTTTAAACTTGCCCTTGCGGGCTGAATTGTCTACCGTGTCGAGAAGATTGCCGTCGTCATTCAGTGGGCACTTCAGTTCTATCCCATAATGCTCGTGAAGGGCAGTTAATAGTGCCTTGTAGGCTTCTATCTGCACAGGGTAATACCCAAGGAAGGGTTTTATCTTGCGTCCGTGTACACGCCAATTTTCAATGACTGGGCGTAATCCATGACCTCTGCGTTGGTAGGTAAGATTATACTTGGTATAAACAGCATTAGAAAAGTCAATGCCAATAGATGCGTGATTAACGGAGCGGATTCCCGCGTGCCATGCAGCGTGGTTCGTGTCCACCAGTTGGAGGATTGTTCCGTCGTTATCAATAACAAAGTGAGTAGATATTTTTCTTTTTTCTAGGATGCGTTTGCAAGATGCAGCAGAGAGCGCAGCATCCCAGTGAGTTACAATCATCGTAGGGTTGCGCTGTCGCTTGTATTTTGTAAAACACCCATCTTTAATCCAAGAAGTCTCAACCTTGTCCCATTGGATGCGCCTTTCAAATCCGTCGCAGATAATAAACTTTGCATTTTCAATAGACTCTACCTCCTCGTCAGGAATCTGGAGGTTCTGGCGCGAAGTATAGACACGTCTATAGGTCATAGGACCACACAAGCCATCATCATCAAGTCCGTTTTCCTGCTGGAAGGATTTTATTTTTTCAATCAAGTCATTATCAAAGCCAGATGCGCCAAACCAAGAAGGATCCCATCCGTGCTTTTTTGCAGAACGCTTGTTGTAATTACGTTTATACCAACTCATAAGACACCTCATACAATAATATCAGCGATTCCTAAGTCTACCGCTTCTTGGGCATTTAAATAAACATTTACTTTTTTATCAATTAACTTTTTGATGTATTTTTGCGCCATGTTAGTTTCTTTAGCGAGAGCTTTAATATACTGCCCTTGCGTCCATTTGGCTTCTTCCATTTCATTTTCAAGATCTGAAATGTGTCCGTGCTGTCCTGATATGACACCATGGATCATAACCCTGCAATGGCGTCCAATCTTTCTTTTACCTTTTGTTCCGGCAGCAAGAAGAAGGACGGCGGCTGACATTACTTTTCCCAAGCCCATTGTTTCAATTTCGCAACGCTCGCGGACGTCCCTCATTGTGTCATAAACCGAAAACATATCCGCAGCGGATCCTCCATAAGAAGAGATGATCATCTCAATGGGATCGTATTCGATCTTTTCTTTAGAGCGCGGATCCTCTGGGTCGGCGGGTATAACAACCTTTCCTGTTTTATCTAGTACAATTAAAGAATAGACAATCTCGGAACACACCTCTTCTTTGATAGTTCCATAGAGTCCAATTGTTCTAATTTTTTCCTTTGGCTCCGAGTCTTCAGGTCCCATGTTAAAAACAATAGGAAAGTCTGGAAGTGGCTGGGCTTCTTCTGGAAGCTCCTCCTCCGCAGCTTTCTTTTTGGTTTTTTTCTTTTTTTCCGTAGGGCTAGATAGCGACATAATTTATTTTCCTTGGCTCAAGTCTCTCTTAATAAGTAGTCTCATGGCTTCTTCCCACGTATTAAATTTTAGCAATGGTCGTAGCTTGACGGGGAGCATATTCTTAATACCGACCACGGCGATACTTCGCCACAGAGTTAACATTTTTTCATCTTCTTCTTTTTCTTTATTAATACGCTCGGCGGAGAGTTCTTGCTTTTCCATCTGCACATACTTTAAATTATTGATCTCTTCAACCGAGTCATTTACAAATTTGAAAATTCTCAAACCTGCGAAAGCAGCATCATTAAAGAATAAAATTCGCTTCCCACTTAAAAACAAATAACTCCCCAACTGTTGAGCTAAGACACCACCAAAAAACAAAAATAGAGCTGTCCAAAAATCCATACTTCCTCCGTTAAAGCTGTACCTATATTATAAGCACCATATCCTAAAAAGAAAGCCGGGTTGTTTTCCCCGGCTTCACTTATTCACAAACATTTTTTTTTATTATTAAATTATTTGTTTGTTTTCTTTGCTTCGGCAAGAAGTCTTTCAGCAACTTTTGCTGCGATAGCGTCGATGAGAGCATTGTGAGAGTCATCTTCTTCATCTATGATTTCCTCTTCCATAAAAGCTTTGTCTGCTGCGACTTCGCTTTCTTTTCCAGCGGCACTGGCGATGCCTGCGCCGAAGCTCTCTTCTTCCTCAAGACCAGCTTCCATCATAGGCTCTTCCTCTTCAACTTCTGCGCCGATTTCAAGTTCTTCTTCTCCACCCATATCATCCATTGGCTCTTCAGGCATAGGCTCTTCGAGGTCAACTTCGGCGTCCATTTCTACCTCTTCTTCACCTGCGGGTTCTTCAGCGTCCACATTGATGTCTACTTCCGGGAAATGATCAGCAATAACGTCCATGAGGTCTGTGACGAGCTTTTCTGCCTCTGGTAAGCCGCCCTCGGCTGGTTCTTCCATCTCTACTTCTGCGTCCATTTCTACATCGCCCATCGGCGGTTCTTCACCAGGAGCGTCCATTTCTATTTCTTCTTCGGCTTCAATCTCTTCTTGTTCGTTGTAAGAATAGTAGTTCTCTTGAATAAACCTATCAGTAAGGGCAGGTATTGCCGCCAGTTTCATCATTTTACGAATCGTTGATTCTTTTAATACTTTTTTGTCGCTCATCTCTTTTGCTCCTTGAGGTGGAAATAAAACTTATCTCTATTAAATAGTCTACAATAAAGACAAAAGCCTTTTTTATTATGTTAGGGAATGGTCTTCCTCTCCACTCTTTAAAGAACCGATAGCTGCTCGCACGTCGTCTTCTCGAATCCCCTTTCTAGCGAGCCGTTTTACAAACTTATCTACTGTGATATCTTGAACTTGTTTAATTCTCACGAAACTAACGCCCATGCGATCTGAGATTTCTCTCAAAGAAAGTGGACCGTTCTCATTAGCGCACACAATAGCGCAGTTTAAATCGTCTTCATAGTTTATCCAGTAACGACAATCGTTTACTGGACATGATACGTCATTATCAACGCACATTTGAAAGCATTTCTTTTTCATAAATCTGGATGTTCCTTTTCTAAAATGTCAAAGATGTTCTCAATGTCATCTTCGTTAAGGGCAAAGTCTTGTTCAAGTTCTCTACCCTTTTCTAATAACTTTTCTGTTTCTTTTCTCTTTTTCTTGTTATGAATAACATATTTTTCTTTATACTCAGCAATGTAAGTCATGATGTGTTCATCTTTGGCTAAGTATCCTGCAATCATAGCGCGAAAGAAGTTTGATTGGTTCATTCCATCGTACTGGAGGCGGATGCGGAGATCAATTTGATTCTTCTCCGTATCATAGAACATAAACTTTTTGCGCTCGTCCTCTGAAGGGGCTGGTGGATACTTGGCTCTTCCCACTATTTATTCCTCATTAGAATGTGAGTAAAACTTTCTTGTTGACCAGCGTTAGTTTGTTTAATAAACTGAGCCTTGGTGCGAAGTTGCATAAGGTTTCTTGCACCTGTATAAGAAAGTCCGCTTCTAATCCCGCCTGCCAGGTCTTTTAAGACCTGTTTGGCAGAACCTTTATAAGCAACTGTGGTTGAGATACCTTCAGGTGTAGAGGATTTGCCTCTCCAGTCAGTCTGGGCGTCCTTAGAAGCCATGCCTCTGTATACTTTATACTTCTTGCCTGACTGGCTTGTAAACACCTGTCCTGGGGTTTCGTCTGTTCCTGCGAACATAGAGCCAACCATTACAAAGTCAGCACCAGCAGCAAGAGCTTTTACGATGTCTCCGCTTTTCTTGATGCCGCCGTCAGCAATAATTTTTACATCGTGGTGAGTTCGAGCGCAATCAATAATATTCTGCAAGGTAGGTACTCCATGTCCTGATACAAGTCGAGTAGAGCAGATAGAGCCTCCTCCGATACCGCAACGAACAGAATCAGCACCCCATTCGGCTAAAGCGTTAAGACCTTCTAGTGTGCCCACATTGCCAGCCATAAGATGAACTGTATCATCAAATGTCTTCTTTAACATTGTGAGGGCGTTTTTCATCATAATATGATGACCGTGGGCAACATCTACACAGAGAATCTTTGCCCCGCTCATAACCAAAGCCTCTGCCCGCTGAAGATAATCTCCTGTCACTCCAATGGCGGCTGCGGGGTGGTCAACCAAGTCTTCAACAGCGTGAGTTATCATCTCGCACTGCTCTTTGATTGAGTTGTAGCGGTGGATAATTCCTAAGCCGCCTGCTTTACTCATCTCTTTAGCCATCGTACCTTCGGTAATAGTATCCATAGGGCTGGAAATGACTGGTAGATGAAGGGTGATCTTATCGTTTAGGTCGCTGTTAATATTTACCTCGGAGCGACTTTCAATATCGCTGTATTGAGGGACCATTAGAACATCGTCAAATGATACTGCTTCTTTCATCATATTCTCTCTTGTCCAACTTGCAGGTTTCATAACACTAATCATTATCTTTCCTTAAGATTTCGAGGTGTCTTTGGAGATACCAGATAGCCTTTTCAATATCTTCGCAAGGGTTTTGTTTATGTTTATGTCTCGCAATATATTTAAGCGCATTTCCGTCGTGAAAACCAAGGTCCCAATCTTCAATCGCATCGATCGCTTCGATTTTGCCAGCGTTATAGTGTTGCGGGTGGTCAACTTTTTCTTCACGTACATCTCCAAAGCCCATGTCATGACCTGCAAGGGTGGTGTAAGATCCTGGTGGTACTATGCCTTTCATTCTCCTGTACTCCCAAGGGCTCCATCTCCTCGATCGGAGATTGTGATTGGATACCAGTTGTACAGATCTCCTGAGCTTGTCTCAAGGGCTCGGAAAGAAACAACTGGAATAAGAACTACTTGAGCTATCTTTGTGTGAGGTTTTATTGTTTGATTTATATCGCCAATATTATGGAGATCAATAAACACCTCACCATCATACCCAGAGTCAACAACATGCGCTCCAACGACAAGATTACGCTTTGCTGCGACGGACGAACGATTCATCACTTGAAGCATGTAGCCGTGAGGCACGCCAAAGCGGAGTCCTGTCTGTAGGCGATCACTTGATCCTGGTGTTAGAGTAACACTTTCAGTATTCTCTGGATTGAAATAAACATCCAGCCCAGCATCGCTGGGATTGCCTCTAGTTGGCGGAATAACATCCTCTCTTAATCTAGCATATTCAACGATCATTTCTTTCCTCCACTCGTTTCTTGAAATCGTCAACAATTGTCCGTGCCTTATTCCAGCACTCAGGGCAATATAAGTTTACTTGGTCTTCTTGTTCTTTGACAACTACCGACCAAGACATTACTTGTTCTCTATTTTGTTTATCAAAAGGCTTAAAGCAAACCATACACTCATTACCCAGGCGTCCAAAAAGAGACATCTTCACTGCAATGTCTTTCTTTGCGGCTTTCTTGGCTTTTTTAAGTTTATTACGCTTTACTTGTCTACTAAAACTATTTCCCATGTGTACATTATAAACACTTTGTCGAAGTTATCAAGAGTCAAATTCGGAAACTACTTCGACATATTTTTTCCAAATAAGTTCTGTAAATTTATCTTCAAACCAATAAATTTCAATGAGTTCATGAATATCGCGTTCGTGCAAGATCTCTATGAGAAAGGTGTTTTGGTATTTTTCATATACATCATCACACACGATCATACCATAATAATCGCTACCTTCAATTGGTTCTTGCCATCTGACTAGATCGCCTTTCTTCAAGCATGGTCCCCCCC
>MDSV01022655.1_pt1 | contig 10547 bp, 9 predicted proteins | sample 810851 | NCBI WGS metagenome assembly MDSV01 (sample SAMN05326640, study PRJNA326480) | marine metagenome | isolation source: seawater | place: Atlantic Ocean: North East | collected 2012 | reverse complement strand
GTAGTGGCTAATGTAAGCACATCTGGAGCTGGAGAAATGGCGGCAACCATCCTGGACGGTGGCGGCGATGTCGCTGATGTCGCTCAGGCGTGGATCGTTGACGGTCTTCTCTGCGGTCTTGGAGCATTAGTTGCTGTCAAGGCTGACGAGATGCTCTGAAATCGGTAACACGATACAGAAGAAAACGTAAGGCGGACTGGGGGGTTTTCCTCCCAGTCGGCCGATTACCCAAGAAAAACGAGTTTCGTGACATCACTTTACCAGTGGCAGACTGCTGGTGATGGAGTCGATTTCACTTCTCGTTCCCGGCCCGAGGCCCACTACGGTTACAGTCCCAGGGGGAATCTCCGTATGTCCAGCATCCCTCACCATGCATGATATGATTCCACTCTCTGCGGCCTCACCGTATATTCTCCTCAGGCCTTCTAAATGAGGGGCAGCAACGACGATCTTCCTAGCCCCCTCCCTGAGATACCGCTCGAGCATCCTGCTATCCTTGGAGCTTGCCTTGAGGACACACTCTGATACTGCGTGACCGCACTGTGCCGCCAGCTTTCCCTTGGATAGGTTTAGGTCGGCCCTCGTTACGAGTACCATGGTTAACTCAGGTGCTGATCGTGACAGGTTCTACCACCACCGCTCTTCTTCGGGAGTGTCTAGACATGATCTCTGATAGTGGATCTGTGAGCCATGCTGCAAAGGCCACGTTTCCAGCTGCATGGACCAAGTCAAAAGGCAGTCCCGCCATTATGTACAATGGGAAACTCTCCACTGGGATACTATGCAGAGCACTGATGGAAACTATCCAATCGAATACGAACGCTGCTATGAAAGAGACTGTGGCTATCCGAGGAATCGATATTTTCTGGCCTATTCGGAGGTGTTGTGAGAGCAATGCTCCTGTGATACCCACCAGAGACCATCCCATTGCCTGGTAGAAGGTCCAGAGTCCATGACCCAGAACTAGGTTCGAGGATATAGCCACCAGAGAGGCCACTACGACCGATCTTGATGCGCCATAGTGAATCCCAACTAGGAGGACTACTACAGTTACTGGTTGAACATTTGGGAGAGGGTCGAGGAGTATCCTTCCTGTTACTGCGAATAGGGCTAGTAGGGCGAGGACAGTGAAGTCACTGCCTGGATGGAGTGACCTCTCTGCCTTCCACATTGACCAAGCGACAACAGATAGAAGAGCGACATTTAGCAACAGGGTCTCAAATGGCGAGAGGACTACTGCGTGCGCGTCTAACATTACATCACTCTCACTGTCATGGGAGGGCGCATCTATTCATGGTTGCGCTTGACGGGTACTCACCATGTGCTTATGGACCATGAAATTACATCTCCCTCTGACATCACTAAGTCCCCTATTCCAACCATAGAATAACGCCCATTGTGGAGAAGGCTCCAGTATGCACCATTGAAGTCGCCTGTTACTTCGGCATCATTCAATCCACCAATGGTGTGAACGAATGGCCCCCAGTTCGGGTTGACTGCATATCCAACTGAGAGATGCCCCCCTGCAACCCTGGTGGAATCTAGCATGAATTCCATACCATCTGAATATCCATCAAAACCCCCTACGCACGCACCAGTAGAGTTGAGGTCTTCATTGACTCCCAGGATGGAGCCATCTGAATCTATCATAGTGACTCCCTCAGGGTATAGGGAGTGTGGGTGATCCACTGGGAAGTAAATGCAAATCACCTGCTCTCCATCCCACTCTGTTGGCAGTCCATCATGAGATGACTCGTTATCACTGACATATTTGGCTACCCCCTCATTGACGGATTCTCGGATGTTGGGTAACAGGATTAGTATTGTAGCGAGCAATACAATTGAGGCTACACGTAGTCTATCTGACATGGAATACGTGCCAACGAAAAGAAGTATTTTAATTATGGCCGAGCAATGTTTCATGACTTGGTAATCGAGTCAATCTTTTCCCTTAGGATCTTGCTAACGACCTTGCCATCGGCAGATCCCCCTAGCCTCTGCATGACTAAACCCATCAGAGGACCCATTGCAGACATTCCCCTCTCAATGACAAAGTCAAGTCTCTCTTTGAGTATCTCATCAACGGCTTCCTCGACCTCATTGATTGTACCAGGAACGAATCCCAAGGAGTGTGCCTCTGAAGTCATCCATTCAATCAAATCGGTTGTGTCATGGTGAGCTGCCGATTCTGCCAGAGGAAGTATTCCCTCCCTGGTTATCACTCCATTCTCCCTAAGGTGAACCGCTACAGAAAGTACGTTTTTATTGATATTGCCAAATTCTAGAAGCGCGCTTGCCCAAGCCTTTGCAGGTAATTCGAGCTCTCCTTCTATACCATCTAATAGGACGTCATCAAGTTCACCGTTGAGTATTGATTCCGCTTGGTTATCTGATATATCCAAGGATGATAGCCTTTTCATCCTCTCCTCAGAAGTGAGGGGCAGGTTGGAGCAGATGTGGTTCCACCTACTTTCAGATACCTCTTGCATGGGTATGTCCGTCTCAGGGTACATCCTAGCCCCCCCTGGCAGAGGCCTGAGCGCAGTGGTAGTGCCATCTTCTGGCTGACCCTTCCTGATTACCACGTTTCTCACCTCTTTGGGAATTCTATGATACGCCATCCTAGATCTGTGAATCACTGATTCTAGTGCTAGTGTGGCTTGCCACTCGGGAGCTACACAAAATGCGAATGCATCGCTTTCAGAGAGATCCAGTGATGCCCTTATCGAATGAACGTCTTCCTCGGATATCCCATACGCCGGAAGTTCATCCGAATGAAATATGCCCGCAACACCTGCTAGTTTAGCGGCACTTGCCAACTCCCTTCCTAGTCGGGGAAGCTGTGCGCCTCCCTGATCCACGTCCTTGGCACCCAGCTTTCCTGAGAATCCTGGGAGTTTTACAGCAAGGGAGGCGTCCCCGTTCGAAAGTGCGTCTATTATCATAGAAGATTCACAGGACGAAAGTGGAGTGGAAATATCGTGAAACTCCATGAGGACTCTGGCTGAGGCGGCCAATGCCACTCTATTCTCTGTGGGAACCTCAGAATCATTCCTATCAGGAGGGAGAGGTGGCAGGTTGGCGTCTTCCCTCAGCTGATTGGCCAACCTGTACATATGCAGCTGTCTAGCCATCTCTATCTGAATTATCCTGGGTATCCAATCCAGGTCTTGGCATCCCTTTATCTCGACTCTGTCCCCACATGCTATACTCACGTTCAGATCCTGTCTTATCGACCCTAGTCCTCTCCTGACCTTCCTCGTATCCCTCAACAAAGATCCGAGTGTGATTGCCGATTCCTTTGCATGCTCCGGACTTACTATGTCTGGTTCAGTCGCTATCTCGACTAGCGGCAGACCCAATCTGTCAAGGGTATATGTTACGACTTCTCCGTCGGGTGTTGATCTGGTATCGAGCTTCCTAGCTGAGTCCTCCTCTAGACAAATCACAGAGATTCCGACCTCTCCTGTTTCGGTTCTGAGTAGTCCATTTGTAGAAACTAGCGTCGTCCTCTGGAATCCACTCGTGTTGGAGCCGTCGACCACGGTTTTCCTCATTGGCTGTAGGGAGGGAACTGGTTTCGCGCCAAGCATAGCTGACATCGTCAGAACAACGCTGACTGCTTCTGGGTCATGAGCCAAGGGAGGAGCCTCGTCTAGCTCTATCAATCCAGCATTTGGTGGTTGGACGTAGACGAAGGTTCGATTTCTACGTTGCTCGAACCTAGCCGCAACATCGATCTTCCCCCCTTCTCCCTGTGCAGCTCTGAGTCTTCTTTCGGAAAAGCTCCATTCTTCTGGAACGTCTTCAATACTGAACTCATACAGCTCGCTTGGCATACGAGAGTGAAGTTTTCCTGTAGCGAGTTGCTGGTGAATCTCCAGTCCGCACATGAAACCTAACGACTCTGGGTCCAGAGATGACGGGTCTGAGACGTCACCTAGTGGCTTCATGTGTTCACGCACGGGGCTATAGCTCATATGCTCAACGGGCGAATGAGTATATTTCATCACGGGGCGAGAATAACTCTCCGGATATCCTCATCTTCTGTAGAATTCCATCGACAGCAGATGATGGAACCCCCCTATCCATGCATCCATTGTAGATATCTGCCAGTTTGGCTTGTCCCATGCCATCGCCCCTACATAGGTCTCTCACTATCTGTCTGACTACCTGATTGGAATTTCGCTGTTTTGCGGAAACACCTGAATAGAGCTCTGAGTCGTCCTCGATCCCAGACTCTTCCCTCCAGTGCTTGAAAACTGCCAGTGCGACAGCGGCATCTTCCTTGGTAGCTACTTTCCTCAAGTGCATTCTCGCATGTGCCTCAGTGAGTCTGACTAATGCCTCCAAGGCCCTAGCAGTGATGGGTACAATATCGCTACCACCCTCCTGATCTTCCTTGCCGAAGGACTGCCTCTCGGAGATATAGTACCCATGAATGGCGTGTTTTGCCTCTTCGTCGAGATCTGGATGAATGTTTGCCTTGGCATATGCCACATACTTCCTCAGGAATACAAGAGTGAGGTGCTGGCTACCGTCTACGCCTGTCGAGTATACACTATCCTTGTCCTCATCAGAGGGATCAAATCCGGTATCCTCGATCGTGGTTTCGCTCACAGCACTGGTCCTGGTATCCAGTATATGCCTAGCAATCCTCGAGTCGTCCTCTGCCTTGACCTCGTCTCTGAGCATCCATATTATGTCAAATCTAGACGCTAATGGATCGGGAAGTCCTGTCTCCTTGTACATCCTCATGACACTCTGGTTTGGGCCCCTCTTAGTGAATCTGCCATCCTCTGGATTAGCTGCGGCCAAAACAGCGCATCTTGAGGGGAGTGTCGCAGTTATTCCTCCCTTAGCCACATCTATCCTCTGTTGCTCCATCGCTGGATGCATGACTCTCCTATCCTCGGTCGAAATCTTATCGAATTCATCGATAGCCGCAAGGCCCCTGTCAGAGAGGGGGAGTACACCTGCCTCAAGCGCGAATCTGCCGTCACCGAATGCATCTCTGACTGCTGCTGCAGTGAGTCCTGCCCCTGAAACCCCTCCCCCAGTGGCGAATTTTCCCCTAGGAGATAGATTTGACATGTAAGTGAGTAATTGCGACTTAGCGACCCCGGGATCACCCATAAGGAGAATATGTATGTCACCTCGGAGATGGTTCTTGTCAGATGTTGATCTTCTGACGCCCCCAAATAGCTGTAACGCCAGTGATCTCTTCACATGATTCATTACTCTGGTAGCAAATATCGAAGGGGCTATTGATCTCTGCATGAGTGTGATCAGATCTTCCCTATTGGAAACTTCAGTAATCAGTTCCCTGTCTTCGTCACTAATTTTTATCTCTGTGAATGGTACGCTTTCGTGCTCGGAGCTAACCAGATGGTAAATGATGTCAAACATTGGTGTTTTCTTATTTCTTTTTACTTCACTGCGAACCACTGGAATGACATTTGCAGTTATTCTCTGTCCAGGCAGGTGCTTGTTTACCAAATCTCCTTCCACCAAAGCCATCCCTCGGGAAGGCTGTGCCCCACTAGGAACGTTCTCAGGGAGTTCTTGGATTTCCAACCACTGGTTGTTAATCATTCTAGAGATGTTTACCACTAGGTTGAATCTGGTTGAGTCCTTACCCCTTCCTGTTGTTGCCCCACAACCAGTATCTGTGGGGCATCGGAGCGGCTCCATGAGCTCACTCTCATTTCCTTGGTCGACCTCTTGGGTACAACCACACGCCTCACAAATGAATACGGCGCGATGTATCCTGGGTTTCAAATCGGAGATCTTTGTCACTATCACTTCTACGCTTCTGAGTTGGTCTATATCAGAGGCTCCAATGTCCCTCAGGGGTCGGCGGCTATCTCTTGGAAGGTCTGATACCCTGATCATAGGATCCAAATCTTCTCCCCTATCCCTGCAAATCTCACTGAGTGTGGCGTGCCCGCTGCTGAGTATAGTCCTGGGATATCTGAGGATATCCTCTGCGAAGTCGGGGTCAAATCCAGTTAGCTCATGAAAAGAGACCTCAATCACGGGACTAGATGCCTGCTTGGATAATAGAAGGGTTATCTCCTTCTCTTTGGCCTCTGAGAGAAACGTCTTCCATCTAGCGGCTGAATCATGAGTTGCCATCGTCATCTTCTAACCACCGGGCATATGAGACGGGGTGTCTCGGTCTATAACCAAAATGGAAGGAGCGATGCACCCCCCTTCTTCCAGTGGAGAGTTTTCTTGTTTCCATTTGCATTGGAAGGTGATTGTTTGTTCCGGTGGAGTTACATGTAATTTTCGCCGGTTTGAAAAAAATTGTTAGAGAGGTTGAAATCAATGGTTGTGATACGAGGCACATGGAACACACGCGTTCGGGAAGCGACTTATTCGTAAGACTAGACCCTGGGGAAGAAATTCACGCCTCCCTGAAAGAGCTAGCAGATGATATTGGGTTTGATGCGGCGGCCATCACAAGTGGGATTGGCAGGACTCGTAACAATCAATATGGTTTCATGAATGGCGAGGGGGTTTACCAAAGACGGCCTTTGGACCCCCCATCTGAATTAGTAAGCCTGTCAGGCAACATTGCTCGAACAGAGAAGGGCGAGGCGTTCACCCATATCCACTGTTGCTGGTCAGATGATGACAATGGCGTTCATGCAGGGCATATGTTCCAAGCCACGGTGCATGTTGTAGCAGAGATCCATATCAGAGTCATGGATCATGCTACCATGACTCGTTGCCCTCTTGCTGATTTTGAGTTATTGGGACTAGAGTTTGACTAGGAAAAATGGATCTGATGAAATGCGGGTTCTATTCGCTCACGGTTTCGAGGGAGGTCCTTCGGGCTCGAAGCCCACATTCATGAGGGATGTGCTTGGCTGGGAAGTTACTTCCCCGACAATGTCAGAGCTTGGCTGGGACATAGAAAGCCAGACCGGTGTCCTGCTCAAATGTATTGACGAGGGAGACTATGATTTGATTGTCGGATCTTCGATGGGGGGCTTGGCTGTTGCCAATGCCTCATTCATGCGACAGGATTGTGACTTTCGATTGCTGCTGATTGCCCCTGCATTCGGACTTTCGGATAGTTTTCAAAGACTGACTGAGGATGACCTTGCTGAATGGAAAGATTCTGGAACGAGGACATACAAGGGATTCGAGCTCGAGATAGAGCTGGGTTGGAATTTCATGGAATCTGCAGAGAGGATGTCATGGCCAGAGGTATGTCATCCGACGATTATTGTTCATGGATCGGATGATGATGTGGTTCCATTATCTGTTTCAGAGATTGTGGCCAGTAGTTCGGATAAGGTTGAGCTGGTGGTTATTGAGGATGGTCACAGAATGAAAAAGTGCCTTCCGATATTGAAGGAGCTGTCGACCTCGCTATTACTCCGTTGATCCGAGGAAGTACTCTCCGATTTCTGGATCTGTCAGAATCTCCCTGGCATCTCCGGTGTGTACTATCTTTCCATTGGACACAATGTAGCCTCTATCGGATCTAGCTAGTGAAAGTCGCGCGTTCTGCTCTACAATGAGGACCGTTATCCCCTGTTCCCTCAGTGAGTCTATTCTTTCGATAATCTGCTGCTGGTAAAGTGGAGAGAGTGCGGCGGTTGGCTCGTCTAGCAGAAGGAATTTCGGATTTGAAATCAATGCTCTTGATATTGCGAGCATTTGCCTCTCTCCTCCTGAGAGGGAAGCCGCTAAGTCGTGGACCCGGTCCCTTAGATCCGGGAACATTTCGATAGCTCTTTCAATCCTCTCATTGAGAACGATACTAGAGAGGCTGTTACCTCCCATCTGTAGGTTCTCCATTACCGAAAGGGAGGGGAAGACGTTGTCCACCTGGGGGACATAAGCTATTCCTTGGTTGACCAGTTGATCTGTTCTCCATCCTGATACCTCAGTACCATTGTACAAAACCTCCCCTGAGTAATAGGTAGCAATTCCAAATATCGTCTTAATGAGGGTGGATTTACCACATCCGTTGGGTCCGATGATAGTGACGAACTCTCCCTCCTCAACATAGAGATCTATCCCATAAAGAATCTGAACAGCTCCATAGCCGCCTTGTAGATTCTTTACGTCTAGTACCCTGGTCACATTTATTCCTCCTCTGTCTTACCGGCCGAGCCAAGATATGCCTCGATTACTTTCTGGTTGCCTCTTACCTCTTCTGGAGTCCCTTGCATTAGGACCTCACCCTCGTTCATCACGACTATTCTGTCGACTCCTTGTCTTAGTATGAAATCCATATTATGCTCGATGATTAGAATTGATATCCCTGTTTCATTTACGATGTTTCTCAGATTGTTGAAAATTTTCATTGCAAGTGGTCCTGCGACACCAGCAACAGGCTCGTCTAGTAGAAGCAGCTTCGGGCTCCCCATCATGGATCTCCCTATATCCACCAGTTTTGACTGCCCCCCGGAGAGTTCGCTGGCTAGATTGTTTGCCATATGAGGAACTTCGAGCTGATCGAGTGCTTCGTATGCATCAAGGAGCCTTTCTTGTTCAGATGTATTTTTTGGAGATAGTAGTGCCTTGAAGAACTCCCTGAAATTAGTTCCGAACTGCTTCCTTGGGGGAACCATCAGGTTCTCTATGACTGTCATTTCCCTCCAGAGGTTGGTGTGTTGGAATGTCCTAGTCATTCCCCTGTTCTGAATCTGGTCGGGCCTGAGTTCAGAGATGTCCTCCCCGAACATCTCTACCTTTCCAGATGTCTGTTTGAGTAGTCCGCTTATACAATTGAATGTGGTTGACTTGCCACATCCGTTAGGGCCGATCAAACCTACGAACTCCCCTTCGCCGACTTCGAAGGAGACGTTCTTTACCGCGACGAGCCCACCGAACTCCTTCCGGAGATTCTGCACTTTTAGAACTGGTTCAGTCACTTGATTCCCTCCTTTCTGGCCTATTAGGCCTGACTGGAACTTCAGGCAATAATCCCTTGGAATTGAACTTTAGAGAGAAGAGCATGAGGCATCCGATTAGCATGAGCTTGATGTAGACCATGTCAGCACTAACTACCCCTCCAAAGAACGACTCCTCGATAGATCTCTCACCAAGGGCCAGCGCGGCGAATAGGAATATGCCACCGCCTGATGCACCAATATCGAAAAGCCTGTTCGATCGGATGATGTAACCCACTATTGCCATACTAATGAAAATGGTAGCTACATCCCACTGATTGTTTATTATCCACTCAAAGAGATTATCTATTCTGTCAGCAGTGACATGGAGGGGCAGGTCTGAAGATCCCTGTGCCGCCACTAGGACATTGAAAACGAATTCCATCAGCACTATGATGAAGGCCCCGACAATCATTCCCCTATTGTTCGATGTACCTCCAATGATGAAGGCCGCCCATACCAGAAACGTTGAGCGTGCCGGAGACATGAAGCTCGCATCGAAGCCCGTGAGTTTCCAAGCCCAGAGCGAGCCTGCGAGTGCGGCAATAGCGGCTCCGAGAGCGAGGCTTGCCGCTTTGTGAGTAAGTATGTCATGACCATGGTGCTGAGCTACCTCCTCATCCTCTCTGATTGCTTTGAGTACCCTGCCCCATGGAGATGAAAGTAGTCTTGATAGTAAGGCCCAGACGATTATTACTGAGGCAACCGATAATAGCATTAGCATCATCATGTAGGGGGCTGGTTCTCCAAGATTTAGTAGCTCGCCGATATGATGGGCTGGCGTGCTATCGAGTAATATATCGTCCCTACAGGCGTCTGGACTGGCCCATTGAGTATCCGGACCGGATTTCTCTGAACCACAGAACCACCAGTCTTCCAGGGGTAATGGATATCCAGATATCCCTATAGCAGAGGCAACTGGGCCTGCTCTCAGAAGTGGTTCACCAGCTAGAAGCACTCTTACTATCTCCCCCAGAGATATAGTGACTATTGCGAAGTAATCCGTTCTCAATCTGGCTGTCGGGTAGGCTAGTAACCACCCAATGACCGCGGCTAGTAGCATTGCGAATATTGTGGCCTCTAATATCCCCCAGTTGTAACCATGTACTCTTTCTGGACCGGTTAGTATTGAGACAGTTATTGCCCCTATGGAGACGAAGAAGATAATTCCGAAGTTTACCATTCCAGTATATCCGGTATGTAGGTTCAGAGTGAAGGACATTAGAATGAATATTGAAAGTGTAAGTAGCACATTGGATACTTGGAGGACTTTCTTGAATTCGTAGTTATCTGACTCGGCAATTGGCAACCAACTCAAGAACAGTATGAGAATGAGCATCAAAAGACCAAACATCATCCAAGATCCCCTCGGGCTCTCACGCCCATAGAGAGCCAGTTGAGTCATCCCATTCTCATCGACTGGCCCAAACAAGAAAGCTCGTAATCGTCTCAAGAATTGCAATAGTTTGTCAGTAAGGGAGTCGAGCATTCTCGTGACCCTCTTCGGTAAGAACGGGTAGATTATGGTACGTTTGGCGGAGTTCAATATGTTGATACTTATCAGGAAGAGGCTTACTACGAACTGTGGAATATCCTTGACAAGTTGTCTCAAGGAGTAAGTGCGTAATC
>MDSV01123823.1_pt1 | contig 10548 bp, 11 predicted proteins | sample 810851 | NCBI WGS metagenome assembly MDSV01 (sample SAMN05326640, study PRJNA326480) | marine metagenome | isolation source: seawater | place: Atlantic Ocean: North East | collected 2012 | reverse complement strand
TTTTTTAATTTATATTTTGTCTTTTTTCAAGACTTACTTTTGAAATGCAGCTATTTTATCTGTTTTTTCCCAAGAAAATGAGCCGTCTGATCCAGGTTTTCTTCCAAAATGACCATAGGCAGCTGTGCATTCATATATTGGTCTAGTTAAAGATAACATTTCTCTAATACCTCTTGGGCTTAAATCGAAATTTTCATTTATCAATTTTTCTACATGTTTCGACTTTTCTTCGTCTCCATCAAAAAGATCAACATAGATTGACAATGGTTTTGAAACACCAATGGCATAAGCTAGCTGAATTAAACACTTGTCAGCTATTTTAGAAGCAACAACATTTTTCGCAACATACCTTGCTGCATATGCTGCTGATCTATCAACTTTACTTGGGTCTTTACCAGAAAATGCTCCACCACCATGTGGAGCTGCTCCACCATAAGTGTCAACTATAATTTTTCTACCAGTTAATCCTGAGTCTCCATCTGGTCCACCAATAATAAATTGGCCAGTTGGATTTACATAGAATTCTTCATCTTTTAAATCTGCTAATAAATTTTTAGGAATAGATTTTTCTAAATAAGGTCTAACAATTTCTTTGACTTGTGCTTGATTTACTTCAGCAGAATGTTGTGTAGAAATAACAACTGAAGTAACTTTTGTTGGTTTGCCATTTTCATACTGCATTGTAACTTGACTTTTTGAATCTGGTTCCAATTTATTAGCTTTACCAGTTTTTCGATCAGCGGCCATTAATTCTAAGATTTTATGGGAATAATAAATAGGTGCAGGCATTAAAACTTCTGTTTCGTTACAAGCATAGCCAAACATTATTCCTTGGTCGCCAGCTCCTTCATCTTTATTATCTTTGGAGTCTACACCCATAGCAATATCTGCTGATTGAGAATGTAGATGAACATCAATATCACAATTTTTCCAATGAAATCCTTTTTGTTCATATCCAATATCTTTAATACAACCCCTAACTTTTTGAATTAAATCATCTTTTTTTATCTCTGGTCCCCTTGTTTCTCCTGCTAAAACAACTTTATTTGTTGTGGTTAAAGTTTCACATGCAACTCTTGAAAAAGGCTCTTTTGAAAGATAAGTATCTACGACCATATCAGATATACGGTCACAAACTTTATCAGGATGTCCTTCAGACACAGATTCACTAGTGAATAAATAAGATTTTTTACTCATTAAATTTTATATTTCTTAAAAATTAAAATTAGAAACATATACAAAAAAATAATTAAGTAAAATATTTTATTTCCATAATTTGAAAATAAAGTAGATTTGTGAAAATTTGGTAAATTAAGCTCAATATTTCCTGACTCTCCCGTATTAAGGGATTTAATCACTTTCCCGTTTGGATTGATAAATGCAGAAATTCCCTTATTTGCAGATCTTGCTATAAAAATACCTTCTTCCACTGATCTATAGATAGCTTTAGTAAAATGTTGATGAGGACCTATTGATTTGCCGAACCAGGCATCTTCTGAAATATTAACTGCAAGGTCTGGAAATTGTTTATTTTTTTTGATCGTTCCTGGATAAATGATTTCATAGCAAATTAGTGGAAGAATTGTTTTTTCATTAAATGCAATACCTAAATTTATTATCTCTCTTTTTGATCCTGCAGAAAATGAATTATATCCTCCAGTTATTTTTTTTAAACCAAATTTATGAAAAAAGTTTTCTAATGGTAAAAACTCACCAAATGGTACAAGATTAATTTTGTTATATAAAGACAGAATATCTAATTTAGAATTTAAAACTACTAAACTATTATAATATTTTTGCTTGTTAGAAGTTAAAGAATACTCAAAATTATTTATACCTAAAATTATTAAATGATTTTCTGAAAAGTTTTTATCAAACAAGTTTTTATATTTTTGAATATCTTGTAAATAAGTTTGATGAAATATTCCTTCTGGCCAAATAAATAAAGTTTTTTTATTTTTATCAGGATTGCTAATCTTTATTAAACGTTTAAGATATGAAACTTCATTTTGCTCATTATATTCCTTTAGAGTTATGTTTGGAGAAATTATTTTAACACTAATATTTTCATCATAATTAAAATTATTTTTTAACTTAATATATCCATAAAAATAATTACAAATAAAAAAAATTACTAAAATAAAAAGGTAAAAAATATTTTTTTTATATATTTTTTTTTGAAAAAATATAAAAGGTGTACAAAAAAGTGTTATAGAAATTAAACTAAGGGAATATGTTCCAATTATTGATAATATTTGAATTAATTCAATAGACCAAGACCATGTATACGCTATCAAATTCCAAGGAAAACCAGTTAATAAGTTACCTCTTAAAAATTCAAATATAGAAAAAACCAAAGAAAAAATAAGTAAAAAGAAAATATTTTTTTCTGCTAAAGGTCCTACTAATAATATTGATAATCCAAAAAACATGGATAAAAATAAAGGTATAAATATAAATGCTAAGGGTATTAAATTTTGAAATGCCTCATCATGTGTTAAAGATATTGTAATCCAATAATTTCCAAATAAAAAAAAACCAAAACCAAATGCACAGCCTAGAAAAAAAAAATATTTTCGAGACTTTTTTTTTCTATATTTTGACTCTGTCCTTTTTTTAATAATAAAAATTAAAAATAATAAAATTGAAAAAGAAAAAAAATTTACAATAGTTAAATTATATGGTGAAAAACCAAGAGTTGTTAATGCTCCTAAAAAAAAAGGTGCAAAAAAAACAATAAAAAATTTGTTATCTACTATTGCGTTCAAGATGAAATCCTAAAAAATTAAAGAATTAAATTTGTAATTTTTTTTTCTATTTTTATCATTTTTGAATAATCTTTATTTTTTATATGATCATACCCTAATAAATGTAAAAAACCATGCACCCAAACTTTATCAAATTCTAAAGAAAAATTATTTTTTTTAGATCTAAATTTAATGATTTCGTACGAAACTGCTATATCTCCTATATATAGATTTTTATCCTTTATTTTTTTTAGATTTTTATATGAAAAGTATGGAAATGATAAGACATCTGTAGGCTTATTTTTATTTCTAAATTTTTTATTAAGTTTTTTTATTTCTGTTGAATTAGTTAATAAAATTGTAAAAATTATATTTTTCTTTTGTAATATATGTATATTTTTAGAAATTTTTTTTAATTTTTTATTAAAATAGATATTTGGATTTTTAATTTTTTTTTTCCAAGATTTTGTATTAACTACAACATTAACCTTTATCATTACTATTTTTCTGATATGCCTCAACAATTTTCGTAACTAGAGGATGACGTATTACATCTTTTTGGTCAAAATTTATAATACCTATCTCTTTAATTTCTTTTAATATATTTTGAGATTTCACAAGACCAGAATGGTATTTGTTTGGTAAATCTATTTGAGAAGGATCACCATTAACTACTAACCTTGAATTGTGTCCTATTCTAGTTAAGAACATTTTAATTTGAGTTGGAGTTGCGTTTTGAGCTTCATCAAGAATTGCAAAGGAATTTTTTAAAGTTCTCCCTCTCATAAAAGCTAAAGGAGCTATTTCAATAACACCGGATTCGATTTTTCTTTGGATTTTTTCATAGTCAAATAATTCATATAAAGAATCGTATAAAGGTCTTAAATATGGATCAATTTTATCTTTCATGTCTCCCGGTAAAAATCCAAGTCTTTCACCTGCTTCAACAGCCGGTCTAGATAATATTATTCTTTCAACTTTTTTTTCTAAAAGCATTGAAAGAGCTACAGCAACAGCTAAATAAGTTTTTCCGGTACCGGCTGGTCCTAATGACATTGTTATCTGATTACTCTTGAGAGAGTAAACATATTCTTTTTGTTTTTTTGATCTGGGTATGACAGATTTTTTAGGTGTCTTTATTATATCTTGAATAGCTTGAATAGTAGATTGATTTTTTATATCGTTTAACATGTCTTTATTTAGTGATGAAATTATATCATTTTTACTAATTGTTTTATCGGATTTAAATCTATCAATTAAATAGTGTATAGCATCTTTAACATCTCTAATTAATGCCTTATGTCCCTTTATTATAATCGAATTTCCTCTAAAAAAAATTTCAGCACCTGTTAACTTTTCTAACTCCTTTAAATTTCCATCAAATTCACCTGCAACACCCATTAAAATTTCATTGTCAGGGATATTAATATTTATTGATTCTTCTTCTAAATAATTTTTAATTGGTGTTTTATTTTTTTTTTCTATTTTCATAAAAATTATGCTGCTTTAACTTTATTACCATTATGTATCCCAAATAAACCATTTTGATTATAAGACGTAATTTTCACATTCACTAACTCTCCTGGAGTGCAGTTGTTTGAATTAAATTTAACTGGAGTCATAAATTTTGTTCGACCGAAATATTTTTCTTGTCCAACAAGTTTATTTTCTATCAAAACTTCACAGTATCTATTGAAATATTTTTTATTATTTTTTATTTGGTAATTTTCAAGAGTTTTTTGGACTTTTTTTAATCTTTTTTTATTTTCATCTAAATTATTAAATTGTTTTTTTGCAGCAGGTGTTCCTGGTCTGGGGCTAAAAATAAAAGAGTAAGAGTTAAAAAATCCTATTTGTTCAATAAGTTCAACGGTATCTTGAAAATCTTTTTCTGTTTCTTCTGGATAACCAATGATAAAATCGCTCGAGAATTTTATATCTTTATTAATATTTCTTAACTTTTCTATAACTGAAAAATAATATTTTTTGTTATGTTTTCTATTCATTAATTTGAGTATTTTGTCAGATCCACTTTGAATAGGTAGATGAAGAAAGGGCATAAGCTTTTCACAGTCTCCGTAACAATCGATTAAATCATCAGTCATGTCTTTAGGATGTGATGTCATATATCTTATTCTCTTTAAATTTTTTATCTTATTTAGCTCTCTAATTAATGATGAAAGTGTAAATTTTTTATTATTTTCTCTAAAATTATAAGCATTTACATTTTGACCTAGCAAAATTATTTCTCTAACACCATTACAAACTAGTTGATTTGCCTCATTAATAATTTGTCTAAAAGGTCTTGAATACTCTGGTCCTCGCGTATAAGGCACAACACAAAAATTACAAAATTTGTCACAACCTTCTTGGATTGTTAAATATGAAGAAATTTTACTTTGTGAATTGTAAATATTTTCTAATTCATCAAATTTATTAATTACATCAAACTCTGTTTCATCTGATTTAATTTTTTTTCTTTGGTAATTCAAAATCATATCTCCAATTTTATGATATGATTGTGGCCCTACTACCATATCAATATATGGTTCTCTTTTAATCATTTCTAAAGACTCTGCTTGGGCTACGCATCCTGAAATAACAACTAAAGGTTTTTTTAAATTTTTAAAATCTTTTTTTAATCTTCCAATTTCATGGTAAACTTTTTCAGTTGCTTTTTCTCTTATATGACAAGTATTTAAAACAAAACAATCTGCTTCTTTTTTTATATCAGTTTTTTTAAAACCAATTATTGAAGTTAAATCATAAATACGATTTGAATCGTATTCGTTCATTTGACATCCAAAGGTTTTTATAAAAATTTTTTTCGACAAGTTTTTATTTTTTATTTTTTATTTTTGAACCATATAACTCTAATCTATGATCAACAAGTTTGTATCCAAGTTTTTCAGCAACTTGTTTTTGTAATTTTTCAATATCTTCATTAACAAATTCCACTATTTCTCCGGTGTGTATATCAATTAAATGATCATGATGTTCTTGTGGAGCCTGTTCGTATCTTGATTTGTTTCCTTTAAAATCGTGCTTAGCAACAATTCCTGATTCTTCAAATAATTTTACAGTTCTGTAAACTGTGGCAATACTAATTTTAGAATCTATCTTGCTCACTCTTTTATGTAATTCATCTACATCAGGATGGTCGTCCGACTCTGACATAATCTTAGCTACTAACTTTCTTTGATCAGTAAGTCTAACACCATTTTTAATACATTTTTCTTCTATTTCATTACTCATAATTTAAATTTTTAAAAATATTCTAACTCAAATATAACGGCTTAATCAAATCCTTATTCAATAAACCTTCTAATTGAAGTGATTCAAGCATATTATGGTCTAATTTTACAATATAAAGATTGCTAAGTTTTAATATTTTATCATCAAAATTTTTTTTTAGGCTAATGGGAATGATTTTTAATTCTTTACTATAATTTTTTACTATATCATTTTTACTAATTTCTTGAGCTTTTGAGATATTTTTAAGTTTTTTATCGAACTTTTTAATAAAATATTTTTCCTTGAGCTTAATAATGCTGTAAATTGTATTCTCTTTATTTATAAATTCTGCGCAAGACCATAAAAAAGTATTATATCCATACAAACTTAAATTTTTAGATAAACTGATCCCTTTAGCTATCGCCAGGGAGGTTCTTAGTCCAGAAAAATTTCCTGGGCCTTGATTTATAAAAATTGCGTCTAGATTGTTAAAATTTAAGTTTTTTTCATTAAAAAAATCTAAAATATTCTTCATTAGTAAATCATTACTAAATTTATCACTTTGCAAAACTTTGTTAAATGTTTTATTTTCAAGTTTTATAAACAATGAACAAAATTCTGTGCTGCAATCTATTGAAAAAAAATTCATAATATCTTTATTGATACTACTAATACTATCAGTAAGTAAATCCTTTGGAATTAATTTAGATAATTTTAATGCAAAAGCTGGGGTAATATCCTTAATGTATCATAGATTTGATGAGAATAAATATCCATCAACTAATATAAAAAGTGAAGTTTTTTTAGAGCAACTAAAATTAATAAAGAATGCTAAAATAGAATTTATCACTTTTGAAAAATTTGATAAAATTATGAAAACTAATATAGATAAAAATTACTTACTTTTAACAATTGATGATGCGTTTGAGTCATTTTACTTAAATGCATGGCCTATATTAAAAAATGAAAAGATACCATTTTTACTTTTTGTAAGTACAAGAGAAATTGGAAAAAGAGGGTACATGACGTGGGATCAAATCAAAGAACTTCATGAGAATGATTTGGTTTCTATTGGAAATCATAGTCATTCCCATGAGTATTTAATTGACTGGAGTAACGAGAAAATAATAGATGATTTAAAAACTTCTATTAGTCTTTTTAAAAAAGAACTTAAACACTCTCCAAAATTTTTTTCTTATCCTTTTGGAGAATATAGCGATAGTCTTAAAAAAATAGTCAAAGATTTAAATTTTAACTATGCTTTTGGACAACACTCTGGAGTAATTGATCCAACTAAGGATTTTTTATCATTACCAAGATTTCCAATTAATGAGAAGTATGGTGAATTAAAACGATTTAAAACTTTACTTACAACATTACCTTTCCCATATGAAAATATCACACCAAAAGATCGCTATCTTAAAGCTGGTGAAAATCCGCCTAAAATAAAAATAAAATTTTTTGAAAATTTAATTGATGTAAAAAATATCAATTGTTACTCAAATGAAGGTAATATTTGGAGAAAATCTGATATTAAATTTGTAAGTGATCTTGAATTAAAAATTTTACTTAAAGAAAAGTTTAAAAGTGAGAGAGGAAGAGTAAATTGTTCACTTCTAGATAAAAGTGGTAAGTGGAGATGGCTTGGCATTCAATACGTAATTGCAGAATATTAATAAACTTTTATAATGAAACACTACTTTTGAAATTTGTTGATAAAAGATCTGCGTTATCAAAATCTGTTAACGAATTTTTAATTATAATTTGATCTAAAATTTTTACATATTTCTCTCCTATAGAAGCATATTTGCTTAGGTATTTAGTTAAATCTGTACCAATAATTTCTTTATTATCCTGTCTAAGTCTTGCTCTTTGCTCTCTAAATTCTTTATAGGCGTTATGCGTATTTAAATTATTTTTGTAAGCCTTAACAGAGGCTTTAAGAACTTGGAATTGTAAAACTTTATGACTTTTATTTTTATCTTTTTTTTTTGGTGAAATTCCTTTTTTACTCCATGTCCATTGTCCAAATAAAGCATTACCCTCTAAAGCAAACCTAGATGTTCCCCAACCACTTTCATTTGCTGCCTGGGCAAGTGCGATAGAAACAGGAATAATATCCATTCTCATTTTAAGTTTAGCCAAATCTCCATCGTCAATTTTATATTCTTTAAATCTCCTTTTAAGCCAAACTCTCTCACCCACTGTATTAAAATTCTTTCTTAATATTTTAAAAAGTTTTTCTCTATCATTTGTTATTTTTTTATTTTCATCGAGTATTAATGGTAAAATAATTCTAATAAATAACTCTCTTTTTGTTTTTGTATCACCCAAAGACTTAAGATCTTTTGGGAGTTTTGTAAGATATATTGGTTTTACCTTTCCTCCAGCCCTAATCCCTTTTAAGTTATAACCTAAATCTTCAAAAAGATTTAATGTTGTTTCTGTATTTAAACTAACTGTATTTTCAAATTGTTCTTTTTTTTCTGCTTCGGGTATATCTTCAGATTTTTTTTTTGTTTTATTAATTTTTACAGATTTATATTCTTCAGAAACATAAGTAAATTTCACTTCATTTACTACATTTTTAATATACGGTCTTACTGCAATTAAGGAGCCTATAAAAAAAATAATAAAAAATGTTAAATAAATATTTGTTATAGTATTTTGCTTTGTTTCTTCTTTAGCAATTGCTTTATCACTAGATCTGTTAACTGGTAATTTAATATGATTTTTTATTAGCAACAATTCTAATTGAGAAATTGTTAATTTTTTTGAACTTCTTGCATAACTTTTTACTTCAACAATTCCATAAAGTTTAGCTAGATGAAGAAGTTGATCTCGATAGGATTTAAAAAGCTTTTCTATTTTTTTTGACATTTATTAACTAGCCTCTACACTTTTTACTTCTGGTACATAATGGCATAATAAGTTTTGCACCCCTTGCTTAAGTGTCATAATTGAACTTGGGCAACCAGAGCAACTACCCTTTAATTCTACTGTAACTACACCATTATTAAAGGATTTAAATGTTATATCTCCACCATCCTTTGCTACAGCCGGTCTAACTTTTGAGTCTAAAACTTCATTGATTTTATTTATTACTTCATTTTCATCACTTTTTTTTGTGTCATTCAAAGACTCGTTTAATTTTTTTTTTATGACAACATTATTACCTTGAGAATAATAATGATTTATTTCAGAAATAATATTATGTTTTAAGTCGTCCCAATTTAAGTTTTTATCTTTTTTGGCAGTAATAAAATCTTCTCCGAAAAATACCATTGTTATTCCTTCTAAAGAAAGAATTTTATCTGCCAGTGGAACTGAAATATTTTTACTATTTTTTAAAAATTCTACTGGTCCTATTTCTGAAACCTTTTTTCCAGGCAAAAACTTTAATGTATCTGGATTGGGTGTATGCTCTGTTTCAATCATAACTGATAATTTAGTATTATATTAAAATCAAATTATATCAAGAAAACTTCTTAAGTCCTATTATATCATAAATCTCTTTAAGATTGTTTTTTGCTATTAAATCTGCTTTTTTTGAACCTCTTTCTAATACATGTTGCAAATAGGTTGTATCTTGAAGCAATTTTTTTATTTCAACTCCTATAGGGCAAATCTTTGCAATAATAGATTCGCTTAACTTGTTCTTAAAAAAAGAGAAATTTTTTCCTCCAAATTCTTTTAAAACTTTTTCTAAATCAGTATTATTTAAACTTGCATATATTGATAAAAGATTTGCCGCCTCATGTCTATTTTTAAGTCCAGCTATTTCTGAAGGTATGGCAGAGGTATCTGTTTTAGCTTTTTTTATTTTTTGTGCAATTAAATCTTTATTATCTTTTAAATTTATTCGACTATAATCTGAATCTTCAGATTTACTCATTTTTTTAATTCCATCCCTTAAACTCATAACTCTAGATATTTCTTTTGGAATCAATGGTTCTACAATTGGAAAATAGTCTTTACATTTAAAATCGTTGTTAAATTTCTTAGCTATATCTCTTGTTAATTCTAAATGCTGTTTTTGATCATCCCCTACTGGTACATGCGTAGCTTTATATAAAAGTATATCAGCCGCCATCAAATTTGGGTAAACCATCAGACCAACACTTGCATTTTCTTTATTCTCTCCAGCCTTTTCCTTAAATTGTGTCATTCTATTCATCCATCCAATCCTAGCTACACAATTAAAAATCCATGCTAATTCACTATGTGCCCCTACGCTTGCTTGATTAAATATAATACTTTTGTCAGGATTTAATCCTGATGCTATAAAACTTGCTGTGATTTCTAAAATATTTAATTTTAATTCTTTTGGATCTTGACGGTTAGTAATAGCGTGCAGATCAACTATACAATAAATACAATTAAATTTATTTTGTAAATCTACAAAATTTTTTATTGCTCCCAAATAATTTCCAAGATGTAAATTTCCTGTAGGTTGGACTCCTGAAAATACTCTTTTTTTAATCATATATAAAATTTATTGTTTAAATTTAATATCTCTAAACTTAAAAGCTCCTGTAAAATTTGAAATTAAAAAATAACTAATTAA
>MDSV01153732.1_pt1 | contig 10549 bp, 5 predicted proteins | sample 810851 | NCBI WGS metagenome assembly MDSV01 (sample SAMN05326640, study PRJNA326480) | marine metagenome | isolation source: seawater | place: Atlantic Ocean: North East | collected 2012 | reverse complement strand
CCGCGCCGCGCGCGGCGTCGTGCTGGCGGCGGCGCGCCGGAACGGCGCCTCCGCCGACGCGCTTTTTCCTTCGGGCGTCGCCGACGACGCGGGGGACGTCTTCTACGACGCCGAGGAACACGCGTTCGCGTGCGTCGAGGCATGATGCGCAATTCCGCCATATGGGTGCCGTGTTCGCGGTGAGTAGAAAGCATCGCGCGCGTGGCTCTAATACTTTCGTAGCGCGTAAAACGTTAACGGCTTCTACGAACGCGAGGGACCTTCGCGAGACGCCGACCGCGACGCGTTACTCGTCGGGTTCTATGCCCAGCGAACGCATTTTGAACTTGGACATCGGACGCGCGTGCGCGTCCGGCGGGTTTCGATCGGGTTCGGCATCGGCATCGGGGTTTCGATGGCCGAACCGTTCCGTCACCTCCCCCACCGCCGCGCGGCGCGCCGAGGACGCCGCGACGGCGGTTTTTTCCCGTCGCTTCGCCGCCAGGAGAGCGGCTTGCTCGGCTTTCCACCGCGCCAGACGGTTCATGCCCGCGCCGGACGCCGCGGCGTCCGTCTCCAGGGCCTCGCGCTCGTCGTAGTTCGAGTCATCGTCCGAGTCCCCGTCTTCCATCTCCTCTGCCTCCTCGTCGTCGTCCCCCTCCCCCCGCGTCTCGAGCGCTTCCAGGCGAGCGATGAAATCGTCCAGCTGTCGGGATTCCTCCCCGGCGGTTCGGACCCCGGTGGAGGGACCGCCGCCGTCGCCGCCGTCGAACGCGTCCAGGGGCTCGTCGTCCTCGTAGCTCTCCGTGATCTCCACGGTGCCGTCAGGCTTGCTCGTCAGGAACGCGCGGCCCTCTTTCCTGGTGGCGAACGCCCCGCCGCCCGAGGTGGACGCGTCCTCGCCGTCGGCGGCAGCCACCGCGTCGAGCGCCCCAAGACGCGCGCCCATGGCTTCCACGCCGGCATCCGCGCCGCGGATCTTCTCGCGCAACATCTCCCGTCTGCGCTCAATAATCTCCAGCGTCTGCGACGCCGAGCGCTCCACGTACAGGTCCGACCCGAGCAGAACCGTGAGCTCGTTCGTGTGTATCAGCCGCCCGGGGAAGAACGCGACGTCGGTGAAGGGCACCATGATATCGTGGCTCGTCTTCTCGGGCAACTCGCGCACCACGCGCTGTACGTCCGCGTACTCGTCATCGAACCGGCGGAGCTGCGCCAGCACCTGCTCATCCGCCGAGAGCGCCCGCCGGACGCGGTCGGACAGGAACGACAGGTCGTCCGTCGCCATCGCGCGCGCGATCGTGTGACTGACGACGGAAAAATGTTTGGCCTCGTCGTCGCTGCTTGACGATGGATATTTTCCGTACGACCTTCCGAGTGCGGGCGGGAGAGACCGGAGACGGACGTTCGCGACCTCGTGCACGCGGTCGAGGCGACGAGTCGAAACGCGAGCGTCGAGAAAACGCACAAAACGGTATCTACGCGTGACGACCCACTTCTGCGTTTGGAGCGTCGTCGTTACGGGTCCTTGTCTTCCCCCGCGGCTTCCGCGTCCGGGCTGAGCAGCGGGTCCGGCGGCTCGGGCTCGTGCGCCGCGCTCACCGGCAAGTCGGCGCCGTCATCGAACGTCTCGTCGAACTCGTCCTCGTCCTCCTCGTCGATCGCGTCGGTGAGCTCCGAGCTCGCCGCCGCCACGATGGCATCCTCGATCGACGATGAGCTGATGGGCTCCGCGGAGCTCTCGGTGGGCTCCGCGGAGCTCTCGAGCGGCGCCCGCGTGTCCGCCTCGGCCTCCGCCTCCGTCTCTGCGGAGGCGCTCGCCGCGGCGGCGGCAACCTCGTCGTCGATGTCCGCCGAGCTCTCCACGACGGGGGCCTCGTCGTCGATGTCCGCCGAGCTCTCCACGACGGGTGGGGCCTCGTCTTCGATGTCCGCCGAGCTCTCCACGACGGGGGCCTCGTCGTCGATGTCCGCCGAGCTCTCGACGACGGGCGGGGCGTCGCTCTCGAAGCCGTCTGCGCGGACGAACGCGTCCATCTCCGTGGACGAAGTCGCGTCGTACGACGCCGCGGCGCCCTCCTCCGCCGACGCCGCCGCGAGCTCGTCCGGTCCCGAGGTCTCGGCGCCGAACCCGTCCGATCGCTCCAAGGTCTCCCCGCCCACGAACCCACGCGGCTCGTCCGCCTCGTCCGCCTCGTCCGTGGTCGCCTGATCGGTCGCCTCGAGCGTTTCCTCGAGCGTCGCGTCCTCCGGCGCGTCGGCGGTTCCGACGTAGTCCGCCGCGCTCCGCGCGAACCGCGCGGCGTCGACGACGACGTCGTCGCGCGGGTCCCCCTCCTCGTCCTCTTCGGCGCCAGGCGAATCGCGAGGCGCTTCCTCTTCCGCGAACCGCGCGGCGTCCAGCTCCTCGTCCGCCTCCTCCGCCGGGCTGTCGCGCGCGTCCTCGGCCTCCTCCCCGGACGCGGCGGGGGAGCGGTACAGGCGCTTCGGGACGCCGGGCGCGGACGGGGACGAAGGCGGGGAGCCTGCCTCCGGGGACGCCGCGAGGACGTCCTCCGCCTCGGGGTCCTCGGGAATGGTCGCGCCGCGGAGGAGCGCGGAGGAAAACGGCGCGCCGCCCGCGAACGGGCTGGCGTCCGGCGCGAGCGGCGGCTCGTCGCCCGAGTCGGTGTCGACGCCCTCCTCGGCGGCGTACTCCTCACTTAACAGGGGCTCGCCGACGAGAGCCCCTGTTTCGTCCTCGTCCTCGTCCTCCTCGTCGACGCCGGCGGCGGCCGCGGAGTCCAACGCCGCGACGTCCTCGAAGGGTTCCGGCGAGCGCTCGCCGTAGCCCTCGAACGGCGCGCTTGGGTCGTCGTCCGGCGCGGCGCGCTCGGACGGCGCCGCGCCGGACGGCGCGCGCAGCGCGCCCAGCAGGTGCGAGAGCTGGCGATAAAACGTCGGGTCCGAGTGTTCCCGGAGCTCTTCCAGGAGCGTCTCGAACCCCGACGCGAGCGCGGCGGCCCGGAAGTCCTCCGCGCGCAGGAAGCTGTACAGCGCGCCGTTCGCGTACACGCGCACGCTCTCGCTCGGGGACTGAAGCAGCGCGCGCATCACCTCCAGGATGTCCTCCTCGGGGTTCTCGGCGGCGACAAAGCCCGAAAGCGCGTCGCCCTCGTCGCGCTCCCGGCGGCGCGCGCGCGCGGCGGCCGCGGCGCGCGCGGCGAGCCTCTTGCCCTGCGGCACGAGCGACAGGTTCATGAGCAACGCGGCGCCGTGCTCCGCGTCGTACTCCGAGAGGTGTTCGAGGCCCTCGCGCGACTTGCGCAGGCGCTCCGCGGTGACCTCGTCCGTGGTGACCGCGCCCAGCAGCGTCCGGGTGACCCAGCCCATCACGCCCAGCGCGCACATGCGCCGCGCCGCCACCGAGTGGAACGACAGCTTCTGCAGCGCGCCGAGCAGGTGCCTCCGCGCGCGCGTGTCCTGCTCGTCGAAGTCCACGGCGGAGGCGAGCGCGGCGACGACCCGGCTCCTCGGGGACAGCAGGTACCGCCTTCCGTCCCCCGCCGCCGCCATCGCGTTGACCAGCCTCAGCGTCTCCGCGCGCACGCGCCCGCGGCAGCCCAGCAGCATCGCGTCCACCAGCGACCCCGAGCCGCGCTCGGTTTCCTGCCTCGACCGTAGCGCCAGCGCGTCGCCGCGCACCATCGTGCGCACCGCCTCCAGTTTCAGCACGGAGCCCTCAGGGGCGCGCGAGACGCGCCAGCGGAGCGCCTGCACCAGCCGGCTCACCCGGCTCTCCGCCTCCCGTTCCTCCGGGCCGGCCGCGTCCGTCATCAGCAGGCGCTCGACGCCCGACCGGAACTCCAGGATCACCTCGCGGTAGTCCAGACGCACGAGCGTCTGGTTCTCGGCGTACGCCGGCATCACCGCGCCGGGCGCCGCCTGCGCCTCCAGGTACTTCGCCTCCAGCGGGCGCTTCACGGAGCCCGTCTCGGACCCGGACGTCTCGTCGCCGGAGGACGCGGGGCGGCTGACGGCGCTCGCGGGCGGACGCGGCCGCGGGCGGCGCGCGCGCTTCGTCGACGAAGCGCCCTGGGGCGCTTCGTCGTCGTCTTTGCGTTCGTCCGCGGCGAGGATGTCGCGCCGAGGGTCCTCGGCGCGCTTCTCGGGCGGCGAGTCGGACTCGGGCGTGGGCGGCTCCAGCCTCTCCACCTGCGCCTTGAGCGAGTCCAGCGCGAGCACCTCCGCGCCGAGGTCCGAGTAGTCCGGCTCGGGGTAAAACGCCGAGAGCTCGATGCGTCCCTCGAGCAGAGGCGTGATGCCGCGCGGGCCGTGCGACGCCGCCGTCGGCAGCGGACCGCCGAACCCGGCGCTCGTCATCGGCGTGGGCGCCGCGCGCCGGTACGCGGGGAGTCTCCCCGCGTCGCCCGCCCTCTCGTCGACGACGACGCTGTTCGGCGCTCTCCGCCCCGCGCCCGCGCCGGTCCCGCCCGCGCCGGGCGGCCGCCCCGCTTCGGGAGGTGGGTTCGACACCTTCCGCGGCGGCGACGGCGCGGCGCCCTCGGCGTCGAGGCCGTAGTAGTGCAGCAGGATGCTGTGCACGCGCGGCGGCGGCGTCTCGGAGGGCGCGTTCGCGACGAAGCGCTCCAGCATGCCCCGCACGTCGATGGTCCACTTGGGCTCGAACAGCGCCTTAAACGCGGGGTGTTTCTGCGGGCGCGGCACGAAAGGCAGCGCGTAGTACGGCAGGAATTCCTCCGTGCGCGCCGCGTCCGCGCCGCGCGTCTCGATGAAGGCGCGCAGACGCGCCATCCCGGGGGAAAGGTCCACGCCCTCTTCTTGCCCGCGGGGGAGCTTCTTGGCGCCCTGCTCGGGCAGCGCGCCCTTCTTCCCTCCCGCCGCGGGCAGCGCCGGGAAGATGGCGAAGTAGATCTGCAGCCAGAACTCGACTTTCTGCGCGTCCAGGTCCGTGAGGCGGTACTGCTCGGGGATGCACCGGTCGAACAGCCGGTAGAAGTTGAGCCGGTCGCCATCCTCGAAAAACGCCATGAGCTCGAAAAACAGATCCCCGCTCGGCTTGTGCCTCGAGCCAGCGCCGGAGACGTCGCGGGGCTTCTCCGCGCGCGCGCGCTCGCGCTGGAACGCCTATTAGTGGGTGGCGGAAGAGGGTTCAGGGATCATCCAGGTCAGGGCTCGCGTGTCAGGAGATGTCGGACGCGGGCGCGACGAGGGACGAACGCGTTCGGATTCGGTTTCGATCGGTCAACGACCCGCGCCCGCGCGCGCCAACGCGAGTCCCCGCCGCGGAACGAGACGCGTGACGGCGCTACGCTGTCCCGCCACTCGCTCTGCGCGTCTTCGGGAGATGCGGGACGTGCGAGCGCTCAACGTGCGCGAACGCTCGACTGCCGCCGCTCGGGAAAGGCGCGCGTCCCGAAGGGTCGAACCTCGTAAGCGCGCTCGCATCGGTGGTGCTGCAGGTACTCCGAGACCAGCTGCGCGAGCTCGGTCTCGATGGTCTGGTCCGCCATCACCGAGTTGACCGCCTTCTCCGTTCGCAGCTTCGCGCCGGACATGACGCGCTCGCGACGTGGTCGCCTCCGTCGCGCGCGCCGTCTCGAGCCCGTCGCCTTCTCGCGCCGTGAAAGGTGGAGGTCGCGTGTCTCGGACCGACCGGGAAAAACGGTCGGTCATTCCAACGGAAAAGGATGCTTCTCTTCTTCTCCAACAGAGAGGGAAAACGGTTCACAGACCGTCATTTTCGAAATACATTTTTTTATGACTGGAAGGTCATAGGAACACCTCATAATCCGCTCTCATCGACAGAGCGGATCTCCTCTTGCCCAGTTGGCAAAACTGGCGCCTTTTTCACGCGTGAACCGCACCGGATAAACGAACGATCGAGGGGAGCGCGCACCCTCCATCGCGAGGCGCGCCGTGACACGGACCCCACAATGTCCGTTTCTTCCCTCGTCTCGACCTTCGGGTCCACCGCGCTCTCGCTCGGCGCGCGCGCGCGCCGGGCGCAGGCCGCCGGGCGACCCGCGGCGACGCGGACGCCCGCGAGCTTCTCCGCGTCCGGCCGATCCGCGCTGGCGCGCGCGAAAAGTGGAGGCGGGTACGACGACTACGACGACTACGCGGACGACTACGACGACTACGACGACGACTTCGGCTCCGCGGACGGCTCCGGCTCCGGCTCCGGCTCCGGCTCGTTCGGGGCGGGCGGCGGCGGCAAGAAGGGCAAGAAGGGCGCGGCGAAGCGCGCGAAGAAGACCAAGTACGCGGAGGATGAGCTCCCGCCCATCGCCGGGGACGTCTCGCGCCTGATCAAGCAGAAGCCCGGGAAGGTGGAGGCTGGCGCGATCGGCAGCTCGCTGGACATCGGCAGCTCGCTGGACGGCGGCGACGGCGAGGGTTTCGAACCCCCCATGCAGGCGTGGAAGGGGGGTAACACCGATTTCGGGGACGTCCTCGGCGACGCCGGCGCCTTTTCCATGGACGACGGCGACTGGCCGGATGTCGGCTCGGGCGATTTCGCCGCCGCCGCGCCCGTGGTGATCGTCGCGCAGGAGAAGAAGAAGAAGGAGGCGGTCGCGGAGGCGCCCGCCGCGGTCGACCCCGCGGACCCGGCGAAGGGCGAGAAGAAGGCCAAGACCACCCTGGGCAAGTGGGGCTGGGAGGGGCCGGACGTCAACGCTGCGCTGGCGGCGACGGCGGAGGCGACGGCGGGCGCGGCGGCGGAGGGGCAGACGGCGTTCAACAAGGCGCGGCAGGTGGCCGCGCTGGACTGGCTGCTGCTCAACGCGCCGGAGGACCGCGTGCCCGTGGACTACAGGAACGACGCCATGAAGGCCAGGTCGTGAGGGACCCAGGGGAAGGCGTTCGTGGGACGGAGCGGAGAGCGTCGGCGCGAGCGACGTCGCGACGCTCTAGACCTTCGCGTGTATACGAGTACTACTAATGACCTGATGACGATCAGTAAAGAATAACGAAGGCGTCGCCTCTCGACGCGGCGCGCGGGCTCGATGACGAGACGCGCGCGCGACGCGCGCGCGAGAGCGACTTCGTCGCTCGCGCCGCGCTTCGTCGCAGGCGGCGCGAAGGATACGCGACTACGCTCGGGGCACGAGCACCGCGGTGAGCGGTCCGTGATCGGACAGGTCGAACTCCTCGGGCGCGGGCCACACGCCCCGCGTCATGGGCTCGGGGAGCGTCGCGGCGGCGACGGCGAGGTCGCCGGGCGCGGCGGCTTTTCTTTCGCGCCGCGAAAGTCTCTTCGCCGGCTCGGAGGACGCGCTCGTGGCTTCCGCGCTCGTGGCTTCCGATCGGTTTGGATCGATCGGGTCGCCCGCGAACGCCATCTCCTCGAACTCGTCCTCGTCCACGGTGAAGCCCGCGAGGACGGTCGGGGACGCCGCGGCGGCCATCAAGTCGCCCACCGCGTCCCAGGGGCCCTCCTCGATGTCCTGGCTGGCGCGGATGGCGCGGTACGCCGCTTCCATCGTCTCGACGTCCAGTTTTTTGATGAACTCGCCAAAGTCCACGCGACCGTCGCCATCCTTGTCGCAGTCCTCGTACAGCAACTCGATCTCGCTCTCGATGAGGCCCGGCGTGCCCTCGCCCGTGAGCTCCAGCATCGAGACGGCGACGAAAAACTCCTCCTTCGTGATGCCGCGGTCGTCGTCGACGTCGAAAAACGCAAACGCCTGCGCGTTGTTCTCCAGACCGCGCTCGAGCATCTTGGCCTGGATCATGGCGTAGATGGCCGTCTTCCACGAGGGAGGGGGCGCGTCAGCGTCCGCGCCCGCGCGTTGCCGCGAAGGGTTCAAAACCCAGACGTGGTCCACGCCGACGCATTCGCCGTGGTGGTTCAGGTGCGAGATCCAGCCACGTTTTTCCTCCTCCGTCGCGCGTCGCGCGCGCGCCGCGCCCGGCGGCGTCTGCGCCTCCGGCTCGATCGGCGCGTCGTCCGCCGCGGACGCGCCCAGGGACGCGTCGTACGCGCTCACGAACCCCTGCGAGCTGAGGAAGCGCGCGACCGCGCCGCGCGACGTGCCGTTGAAGTCGCCGCACATCACCACCGGCAGCCGCCGCGTCGGCGCCGAGGTCCGCTTCGCCAGCGCGCCGCGCGCCTTCTCTTGGTACTCGTGCAGGTACTCCAGGATCTTGAACGACTCGCGGAGCCGGATCAGCGTGGAGTTGCTGTTGTGCGGGAACAGCAGGTGCGTGTTCACCAGAAGCACGTCCCCGAACGCGGCGTGAGAATCCCCCGCGGTCGCGGCTTTCGCGGAGGAGGCGTTGGCCGAACGGACGTGCCTTTTTCGCGGCCGGAGGTGCAGGAGCGTCGCCACGCGGTCCCCGCAGTCGTTGAAGAGGATATCCCGCCTCTCCACCACCTCGAACGCGTCGTCGCGCACCGCGGTGAGAAGCCCGTCCGGGCGGCCGCCCGTGCGCGGCGTGACGTGGAACGCGTACCCCGCGCGCGTCAGCGTGGTCGCGTACAACTCCGCCGTCGCGGCGTCGGCGTGCCAAAACTCCTGCAGGCACACGCACGTCGAGTCGAGCTCGGTGACCAGGTCGAGCACGCGCGTCTGGCGGTCCAGCGCGGTCGCGCGGTCCGACGCCTCCATCGCGGTCGTGCCGTCCGACTGCGGCACGCGCTTGTAGCACGGCGCCAGCACGTTGAACGTGGTCACCGTCATGCTCGTCCCGTCGGGCGCGGACGTCGACACGGACGTCGACGCGGCAGACGACGAGGACGTCGCGCGGGCGGAAACCGATGAAACTGCCGCGTCATCGCTCTGCGAGCGGCGGGAAGACGCCGGCGGCGCCCGGCGACGCGCTGCGTGAGGGCGTTGCGCGTGCGCGAAACACGACCGAAGTGCGCGCGGGTCGCGCCCGAGCGCGGGAACGCCGCTGAGGTGCGTCGCCATGGCGCAGGCGAGAGTGCAGAGGTTGTTATCCACCTGCCGGGCGTACGTGTGTCAGAGGCGTCGCCCGCGTGTTCATCGGCGCGGCTTGAAAGGCAAGCGCCTCCTGCGAAACAGCCCGCCATCTGAGCTTCCGGTCGAAGTTCAGCTTTTTGTGTTGGTGGAACTTGTGAATCAGATCTCCGCTGAGCGGCACTCTTCCCGGCGCGGCGCCGAGGGGTGCGACCCCTCGCGGACTCGAGGCGCCGCGATGGAGGCGATATCGCGAGCCTCGACGTCTGAGCCCGACTGCGCGCGGTACCAGATCTTCGGCACGCTTCCGTCCGACGCGGTCGCGCGCACGTCGCGCGATTCCGCCGCCGACCCGGACGACGCCGCGTCCATCGCGGAGGCGCTGGAGGCGACGCGCGCGGCGTGCATGTCGCACCTGGAGCCCCACGTCGAGGGGTACATCTGGCAGAAGGACCCGTTCCAGCTGGAGGTGGTCGCCGCGACCCCCCCGGGGACGTCTCGCAGCGGCACGCCCGCGCACCTCGCCGGCGTCACGCGCTTCGGGGACAACGTCGAGGACGAGTGGTTCATCGTGTGGATGCTCCGCGAGCTGACGCGCGCTTTCCCCGCGCTCGCCGCGCGCGTCTGGGACGACGACGGCGAGTTCCTGCTCATCGAGGCTGCGTTCCACCTGCCGCGCTGGCTCAAGCCCGAGACCGCGGCCAACCGCGTGTGGCTGTGCGGCGGGGAGCTGCGCGTCGTCCCGCCCGAGGCGGACGCCCGCCTCGGCGCGTGGGCGCGGGCGCCCGGCGCGCCTGGCGGTTTAGGGTGCGCGTCCCCCGGCGTCCCGAGCGTGGAGGCGGCGCTGTGGCTCGCGCGCGGCGGCGATGGCGCGGACGCGCGCGCGTGCGCGTCGGTGCCGCGCGGTGACGAGGCGAAGAGCGAATCGCACGAGTCGAAGATGCGCGCGGCGAACGCGGCGATATCGTCTCGCCTGGCGCCTTTCCCAGCGGCGGCGCGCGCGTCGACGCACCGGTGCGTCGCCGTGCTCCCGGCCAGGCTCGCCGCGCTGCTCGCGCGGGAGCCGCAGCTCATCGCGCCCGCCACGCAGGCGTTTTACCTGCGGGACCCCGCCGGTTTGAACGCCGCCGCGCGCGCGGCGTTCTTCCCCCTACGCGACGCGACGCAGACGCTCGTGACGACGACGCGGTGTCTGTACGCGCAGCTCGACAGGCAGCGCTTCGAGCCGTCCAGGACGTGGCGCGCCGCCGTCGAGGCGCCGGGCGCCTGCTCGCGGCGGCGGGACGCCGAGACGCTCGGCGCGAAGATCGCCGCCGGGTTCGAGATCCTCGCCGAGGCGTGGCGCAGGGACGGGCTCTGCGACCTGCGGGAGCCTGCCGAGCGCGCCGCGGGAACCGCCGGCGCCGAAAAAAAGGCGGCGCCGCGCGGCGGCGCCGACGCCGGCGCCGACCCGAGACGCGCCGCGTTTTTCGCCAGCCTCGAGCGCCACGGGTACTTCCGCGGCGAGATGCGCGGGAGCGCGGCGCACAGGAGACTGCACGCCGCGGCGGAGGCGCAGTACGCGAAGACGGCGTGGTCGGAGCGCGCGCGCGCGGCGAGCGCGGCGCCGGCGACGCGCGCCGCCGCCGCGCTCGCCGCGGCGG
>MDSV01082737.1_pt1 | contig 10549 bp, 10 predicted proteins | sample 810851 | NCBI WGS metagenome assembly MDSV01 (sample SAMN05326640, study PRJNA326480) | marine metagenome | isolation source: seawater | place: Atlantic Ocean: North East | collected 2012 | reverse complement strand
ATCCGGCAAACGAATATTCTTGGATCTAAAGCTTTTTGATATCAGTCAAACAATTGAAAATGCAGTAAAAAATATTGAGAAGCTGAAAGTGGACTTTTTAACTATCCATGGTGACCCTCAGGTAGTTAGGGCCGCCGCTAGGGCTCGAAGCACTGAGAAAACAAAAATTTTAGCTGTTACTCTTTTGACTAGCATGGATAGGTTTGATTTGTCAGAGTCACTCATTAAGGAAGGAACTGTTAATTCACTAGTGCTTGAGAGAGCACGTCGAGCTTTCCTAGCTGGGGCCGACGGAGTGATCGCTTCACCCATTGAGGCTGCAGAAATTAGATCATTAGCTGAGTCAGAAGACAAGCTAATTGTAACACCTGGTATAAGACCCTCTGACGCCGATGTTAATGATCAAAAGCGGGTCTGGACTCCAAAAAAAGCCCTGAATAACGGAGCAGATTTTATTGTTATTGGTCGTCCAATTTATGAATCCAAATCGCCATTAACTGAAATTAACAAAATAATTTCTGAATTAAAGTACTAAATTGATGCCAAGTGAAAAAAGTCTACAGTTAACAGATTCTCAACTGTGTAAAAACTGCCTTCAATTTTCTTCGGAATATCGTAAAAGATGCGAAACCTGCTATTCGCCAAGATTGGTGAAGCATCCAGAATTATTCCAACTACAAATTGCTCACATTGACTGTGATGCCTTTTACGCCTCTGTAGAAAAAAACGAAAATCCAAATTTAAGAGATTTACCCGTCATCGTTGGAGGAACCACGAGAGGCGTGGTGGCTACCTGCTGCTACATAGCCAGAATTTATGGAGTTCGATCTGCAATGCCGATTTCCACAGCAAAAAAATTGTGCCCGAGCGCTGTATTTTTGAGACCGCGGATTAATCATTATAAAGGAATAAGCCAGATAATAAAGTCTAAATTACTTAAACTGACCCCCAATGTAGAATTTGTTTCTTTGGATGAAGCATACATTGATTTGTCGGGCACCATCAAGCTACATAGGAAACCACCCGCAGTTTTACTTGCGCTAATCGCTAACGAGATCGAAACTTCCTTGGGACTTTCGGTATCAGTTGGTCTCAGCTTTAATAAGTTTTTAGCAAAAATTGCTTCCGAGGCGGACAAACCTCGAGGATTTTCTGTCATTGGACACCGTGACTACGAAAAAGTATTGCAAGAAAAAAGTGTGAAAGTTATCTCGGGCGTCGGAAGGAAAACTTTTGCTCAACTAGATAGGCATGGTATTGAAGTTGTAAGTGACTTATTGAGATACGAAAAACATGAACTCAACAATATGTTTGGCCGGTTAGGCAATACTCTTTGGAACTGCGCTAGAGGAGTTGATACGCGCCCAGTAGTTGCAAGAAAACCGATAAAATCTATTTCATGTGAAAAAACATTTGATAACGATGAAGCAAATATCGACATTTTAAAAAAGGCTCTTTGGCGGCAATGTGAAAATCTTTCAAAGCGCGCTAAAAAAAATGAACTATTTCCTCAAAGTATAAAACTAAAGCTTAAAACATCAGACTTTAGATTAATTGTAGCTTCAGGCGATATTAGAACGTGTACAAACTCAGCCGAAATCATTTTTCAAGGGTTACTCAAGGTTTTATATAATAACCTAGAGAACGGTCCCTTCAGACTAATAGGTGTTTCACTATCCCGCTTTAGAATGACGCCTAAAGAATCTCAAACAACTGATCTTTTCGACGACTCACTTAGAAAAATAAATTTGGCCGAAGAAGCTATCGATGAAATTAGAGAAAAGTTTGGTCCTAACGCCATAATTAAGGGCCGTGCATTAAATGTTGACGGAAAGTGCTGAAACCGAAAATGGCTAAAGATATGACAAAGAAGTGATTTCATGTACCATTCTCTTAGGCTTTTGTATGCATGACAACGATTTAACAATAGAATTTAGACGTAACCTTAAGTCTTCATACCCGCTATGGAGCCTAAAATCTTCCTCGTTCATGTAAAGGGATTTATCAATTTCAACCTGAATCACATGAACTTTCTCAACTGGTGAACCATAATTTTTTGTTATAAATCCACCCGAGAAAGGGCTATTTCTTTCTACTCGAAAACCACCAGCCACAAAAACTTCATATGCTTTTTCAAAAAGCTCAGAATCACATGAAGATCCATAACAATCCCCCAATACAATCTGAGGGACCTCTGAAACCTTTTCTTTGCAATCTTTTATACTGCTATGAGGCATTGAATGAAAATCAAAAACAATTGATAAACCAAACTTTTGAACAGCTTTTTCTATCAATTCACGGAGCTTTTTGTGGTACGGGAAGTAATAATTTCTCAATCGATTTTCTGCTTCTTGATAAGATATTTTGCTTTTGTAGATGTCTAAACCATTGCCAACCACCCTTGGAATAACACCTAAACCGGCCGATACTTTTGGGCTATGAATTGTACTATTTAATCCTTTAATTATCTTGGGATCCATTTCATTGGAGGATCTATTAACGTCAACAAAAGCCCGTGGGAAGGTCGCTTCTACAAAAACTGAACCGTAACGTGGCGCAGAATTTAAAAATTTGTCGACATAACAGTCTTCAGAAAGTCTTATTTCTTGCCAACTTAATAGAGTTTGTCTCAAGAAACATCTATCGTATAGACGACCCGAGTGAGGACTATTAAATAAAACGGGCGAGTCAACTACTTCAGGTACATGACAAATGAACGAATCCATATATTTTATCTTTCATACCGTCGCTACTTTAAAAACATATAATAAAAAGCTTGAACCTTAACTAAACTCATCTTATACCCGATCATTCTAGAAAGCAAAATGACTTTGTTTAGATTTTATTCATGGGCGTATAGCTCAGCGGGAGAGCACTTCGTTGACATCGAAGGGGTCACTGGTTCAATCCCAGTTACGCCCACCAAACAAAATTATTAGTTGTGTTAAAACAAAGTGTGGTTTAGAGAAAAGATTAAAAAAGGGCTGCATCATGAAAGTAAAGAATTCACTTAGGTCTTTGAAACAACGGCATCGGGATTGCCGTATTGTGAAACGTAAAGGGCGTATCTACGTCATAAACAAGACTCAGCGACGCTTCAAAGCAAGACAAGGCTAGACTATAAAAAGATTATCGGCAGAGCTTGGAGCTAACGTTTTCTAAAATTGAGCTTCGATCTGTCTAAGTCTCCAACAACTTTGCACCCCATAAGCTTCATATCACGAATCAATTCAGTTTCGAAGTTTTGAAGTGCCCGCTCAACTCCGGGTTGGCCCGCACCAGCTAATGCATAAAGATATAGTCTTCCGCCGGAGCAAGCTTTCGCTCCTGCAGCTAAAGCTTTAAGCACGTGAGTACCTCGCTGTATGCCACCCTCACATATTACATCAATTTTGTGTCCTACAGCATCTACAATTTTCATCAGTTGATCAAAGGGAGCGCAAGACCCATCTAATTGACGCCCCCCGTGATTCGAAACCATTATTCCGGTGCAACCAATATCTACCGCACGCTTCGCATCCTCAACACTCATGATCCCTTTTAACGCAAAATGTCCTCCCCACTCAGCACATAATCGCTCCGCATCCTTCCAGCTCATTGATTGATCAAGCATTGTAGAAAAATATTCTCCAATCGACGTAACAGTATTTGTTCCAGCTCCCACATAGTCTTTTAAATGGGGAAGTTCAAACTTTGGCTTTATCAAATAATTTATACCCCACATCGGCTTTGCAACAAAGCTTGCTGCTCCTGACAATGAAAGTTTAGGAGGGATTGTAAACCCTGTTCTTAGGTCTCGCTCCCGATTTCCACCAGTAATTGTATCAACAGTTAAAGCAAGAACATCAAAATTGGCTTTCTTGGCCCTCTCAAGCATACTTGAATTCAAACCTCGGTCCTTATGAAAATAGAATTGGAACATTTTTGGTGTATCAATCAATTCTCCAATCTCTTCAACACTTACCGTTGCGAGCGACGAAATACCAAACATTGTTCCAAATTTTTGAGCTGCTTTAGCTACCGCACGCTCTCCGTCATGATGGAAAAGCCGCTGAAGCGCAGTCGGAGCACAATACAAAGGCAGTTTAAGAGTCTTGCCAAAAATAGTTGTACTCAAATCTATCTCCTCTACACCCGCCAATACACTCGGTATAAGGTCTACATCATTGAAAGACGAAGTGTTTCTTCTGTACGTTATTTCATCATCGGCAGCACCATCGATATAATCAAAGATCGGAGACGGAAGACGTTGCTTTGCCAAAAGCCTAAAATCGTGAAAGTTATGGCAGTTGTTTAATCTCATAAATATAAAATCTTTCAAAAGTTTGAAGTTATGTTAACTTATAGTTCCGTGTTTTCTCTAAAAACTCCTTAAAATATTTATTTAAAGACATCAATATGTAACAAAAAGAACAAAGCAATAAAATTTAGCACGAAACACTACAAGGATAAAAAACTAGCAAATATTTTATCTAGTCAATTTAGTAGCAATAGTAGTTCGAAGCGTTCAAAAGGTGGTAAAGTGAATAATAACCCTATGCCTAGCATAATAAAAATAGAGAAAGATCTATTAAAAATAAAAACGCAGTCTGATGCTCCAGTTGATCTTTGGAACCCAAAATTTTGTGGCAATCTCAATATTAGAATCACCCGAGATGGAAATTGGTTTTACGAGGGCTCCAAAATTAATAGAATCAAACTAGTTAAATTATTCTCAAGTATTCTGAAAAAGGAAGGTGAAAATTATTTTTTAGTAACTCCAGTAGAAAAAGTAGGCATAACTGTCGATGATGTTCCATTTCTCGCAAACTCGATAGACGTTCAAAACCTTGGAGATAAACAAAAAGTAACCTTTACAACAAACACTGGAGAAACAATCTTATTGAGTGAAAATCACCCCTTGAGAGTAGAATTTAATCCAGAAACAGATGAACCATCCCCATACGTTAATGTCAGAAAAAACCTAGATGCTTTGATCGACAGGAAAACTTTCTATCGACTAATTGATATTGGGCAACCAGAAATTCATTTGGGCGAGCTTTGGTTTGGGATTCGGTCAAACGAAACTTTCTTTCCAATAACTCTGCAAAAAAACCTCACAGACTAACTTCTGCTGATATTAGCAATATTTATAAATATTCTCTAAACTCTTGTAAAATGCTTTGATAAACAGGTTTTTTAAACGAGACAATCGAGTTGATAAGCTGCTTCTCACTAGACCACCGCCAGCGAGAAAATTCTGGTTCTGATGTATTGATATCTATCGCGCTTTCATCACCCAAAAACTTAAAAAGAAACCACTTTTGCTTTTGTCCAATATACTTCCCATTCCAAAGCTTTGAAACTAGACTAAATGGCAAGTCATATTTAACCCAGCCTTTTGATACTGCCAATAATTCCACATTTTTGTTTTTAATAGAAGTTTCTTCTTTTAACTCTCTGAACGCGGCATCCTTTGGTTTTTCGCCCTTATCTATGCCCCCTTGAGGCATCTGCCAAGCAGTTGAAGGAAAATCTAATCGTTGACCTGTAAAAAACTGCTTGCGGTCATTAATCACCATCAAACCAACACAGCTTCTATATTTTTTTTCTTCTGAATCAGCCATCAGTTATTTTTGCTTACTTGGTAAATATTTAAGCCCTTTATAATATCTAGAGCGTAAGAAATTTGATAATCCTCCTGCCATCTTCTTGCAGCATCTTCCTGCTTCTGACTATCTAACTCTAACTGCTCTTTCTCCGCCTCAGACAAGCTATCATTTGAAAGGGCCCCCTTAAGGTCAGCCTCTTCAAGACGCTTTCGTCCTTCTCGGGCCTTTTCTAACTCCTCGTCTGCTACCCTTGGCCTCTGCTCCACTATAATATCCGGGACAACCCCAAGTGCTTGAATTGAGCGACCAGAGGGCGTGTAATAAAGAGCCGTTGTTAATCTCATCGCACCCTCTTTGCCTATGGGTAATATAGATTGTACAGAACCTTTACCAAAGCTCTTCGTTCCAATAATTATTGCTCTCTTATGATCCTGTAACGCTCCTGCAACAATCTCAGAAGCCGAAGCAGAGCCTCCATTAATAAGGACTACTATAGGCTTTCCAGAAGCGATATCACCAGCAGACGCGTTGTACCTGTCACCTCCCGCTAAATCTCTGCCTCTAGTAGACACTATTTCTCCACTATCCAGAAACATATCAGTCACTGAAATGGCTTCAGAAAGCAGTCCTCCAGGATTATTTCGGAGATCAATTATCAACCCATTCACTTCATTGATACCATTTAGAAATTCAATTTGCTTCGCAACTCCTTCTCTAATATTCGGTGTCGTCTGTTCATTGAAGGTAGAAACTCTTACTATTATTACGTTTTCCTCCACTTTCACTCTTGCTGCTGTTAATTTAATTGTGTCTCTAATTATAGTTACCTCAAAAGGTTCTTTTTCCAAATCACGCACAATTGTGAGTATTATTTCGGATCCCACGGGTCCCCTCATTTTATCAACAGCTTCGCCTAAGGTAAGTCCAAGCGTAGGTTCATCATCTACGCGCGTTATAAAATCTCCTGCTTGTATCCCAGCCTCGAACGCGGGCGTGCCGTCCATTGGGGATACAACCTTCACAAAACCATTCTCCTGAGTGACCTCTATTCCGAGGCCTCCGAAAGCGCCCTTCGTATCTACTTGCATGTCTTTAAAATGCTCTGGAGGCAGATAGCCAGAATGGGGGTCAAGAGACGATAGCATACCGTCAATAGCTGCACGTATTAACTGCTTACCCTCTACTGTTTCAACATAGGTAGACCTTACCCTGTCAAAAACCTCACCAAAAAGATTGAGCTGCTCATAAATCTCTTTTCTTTCCTCAGAAGTTTCTGCGGCCACTTCTATAGCTATTGAACTGCTTATAAAAACTCCAATTAAAAATACACTGAGATAAAACCTAATACCAGACCACCACATTGAAATTCCTTTTCCTCAGATAAATTTTTTAGATCATAAGATAATGATTTACAATCTTGCTAGATTTTTAGTTACGGGATATCGTTGAAAGAGTAAATGCTTAATAAATTGGAAACCAGTTTAATCCAGACTGCACTGGATATTTTAAAAATACATTAAGAGCTGACTAACGTCTCACCAGTCATTTCGTTTGGCTTATCCAAATTTAATAGTTGAATAACGGTTGGAGCAATATCTGATAACCCACCATTTCTTAATAAAACTGAGTTTTTTAATCCAACTGCAATAAATGGGACCGGGTTTAAAGTATGCGCCGTATGAGGAGCGTCATTACTGTTATCATACATCAGTTCGCAATTTCCATGGTCAGATGTTATAAGAAACATTACGTTAAACTGCTTAACGGATTCTAAAACGCGGCCTAAACAATTATCTACCACTTCACATGCTGTGATTGTCGCTCTTAAATCACCGGTATGACCAACCATATCTGGATTTGCATAATTGGCCAATATAAAGTCATATTTTTGCATCTCAATGGCTTCTACCAGATTATCTGTAAGTTCAAACGCAGACATATCAGGTTTATGATCATAGGTTTTTACTTTCGGACTCGAAACCATCAATCTTGTTTCTCCATCATTTAACTGTTCGACACCCCCGTTAAAAAAATATGTTACATGAGGGTATTTTTCTGTCTCAGCTAACCTCAGCTGCTTTTTTCTGTTTACACTAAGCCATTCCCCTAAAGTATTTTTTATATTTTGTGGCCTGTAAACACTTTCGATAACACCTTTGAAACTTTCGTCATACTCGACTAATCCACATACTGCCGCCAGAGATAATTTCCTTTTTCTTTTAAACTTTTCAAAAGTAGGAGCGAAAAGTGCTTCCATAATTTCTTTTGCCCTGTCAGCTCTATAATTTAAAAAGAGCAAACCATCACTAGTTTCAGAAATCCCTTTGTAACCTGCAAGAACGATTGGTCCAATAAATTCATCAGTATCACCTGCCTCATATTTTGAATTGATGGCTTGTGTAGGACTGTCAAACTTTTCACCTTTTCCTTCAACCAAAAGATTATAACATTTTTTGACCCTTTCCCAGCGCTTGTCGCGATCCATTGCGTAAAATCTGCCTATAAGGGACACTATCTGTATACCGTCACTTAAATGCTCCTCCAGAGCCGATATGATATTCAGTGCACTTTTTGGCGGTGCATCCCGACCATCCAGAAAGCAATGCAATTTAACCTCTATGTCTTGGGTAGCCAAATAATTCGCCAGGTAAAGCATATGATCTTTGTGCGCGTGAACACCACCCTCTGACACTAGGCCCATCAAATGAGCGGCTCCCCCACTTTCTTTTAGCGAAATAACAAAATCTTTAATAGCTTCTTTTTGAATTAAAGTGCCATCTCTAATACCCGCGTTTATTTTGGGGAGGCTCATTTGGACCTCTCTACCTGAACCAATAGTCATATGACCGACTTCAGAGTTTCCTACCTGATTTTCAGATAAACCGACATATTTACCGTCTGCTCGCAAGGCACATGATGGGTATTTTTGTATCAAATAGTCAAAATTTGGCGTCTTAGCTAGAGCGATAGCGTTTGAGTGCTTTTCTTTGCTGATTCCCCAGCCATCCAAAATACATAAAATTAGAGTTTGCTTTGCCATTCCTTTACCTCAGATTGCACTTCGATCCTAACCTGCATTAATCTTTATGATACGGTAAACCGGCTATTATCGTCCCTGCACGATAAATTTGCTCCATTAACATCAATCGAACCAGCAAGTGTGGCCAAACCATACTTCCAAAACAAATCTTTGAATTGAACCTATCCTTAAATATTTCTGGGATGCCTTCGGCTCCTCCAATGAAAAATATCGTTTCTCCATAACCTTCATCTCTGTTTTGAATCAGTTTGCTAGCAATATTTCTGGAACTTATATGCGCACCATTTTCATCTAGTAAAATTTTGTAATTCTTCTCTGAAAAAGCTGTCTTCCATTTCTTCTCATTTAGATTTCGCTTCCATGTGACATCATCAAACTGATTAACTTCCAAAGGAAACATATTTATAGACTTCCCAATGTTTTCGAACCGTAGCCTATACCTATTAAAAATTTCTAATTCGGGACCATTACGTAACTTTCCTACTGCGCACAGGCGAATCTTCATCATTAGACATTTTCTTTATCGTTAATATCGGTCGATTTGTGCAACCACATTCTTTCTAGCTGATAGAAGTCTCTGACTTCCTTACGAAAAATGTGAACAATAAGGTCACCACAGTCAAGCAAGACCCAATCGCAGTTTTTAAGTCCCTCTATTCTAACATTGATCTTCAGCCTTTTTTTTACAAGATATAGAACCTTCTCCGCCAAAGCTGAAACATGTCTGTTGGAAGTCCCCGAAGCAAGTATCATGTTATCAGCTTGCTCCGATTTACCTTTTAAAGATATGTTTAATATCTCTTCAGCCTTATTTTCAGATAGGATACCTATCACTGCATCAATTACCAGATTTTCCTCCTGACCTTAATAAAATACACTAACCTATTTTTAGTTGCCGCTAATTTCTTCTTGATCAATTCAGTAAATCCTATTTATCGACTAATCACCACTTATGGAAGACTGCCTAATCTTGACAAAATAAGATTTAGAACGGCTTCAGTCTTCACCTCTCTAATGAAAGTAACATTTTCTTTATTTTGGGTAACCTTCCACCAGTCAGCGACAGTCATCCCCAAAGTTAACTCCGATTTCATTTCGATCTGAACATTAATTTTCTTTCCAAAATAGTATTCTGGTTTCAAAAGATACACTATGACATTTGGGTCATGGAGAGGTGCTCCATCCGAGCCATATTTGCTCGAATCGTACCTACCAAAAAAACTTAATAGTCCAGCCACCGAAGTACCAGTTTTTGAACCAAGCAATGAAACACTATCAATAAATTTACTCGTCGCAAGCACCTTGTGGGTAACGTCGAGCGGTATCATAACCACCTCTATACCAGAGTTGAGTAAAGTAGATGCTGCCTCAGGATCTACATAAATATTAAATTCTGCAGCTGGTGTAATGTTTCCTCCTTCAAAAAATCCACCCCCCATTAAAACTATCTTTTTTATTTTAGGTACAATTCTTGGTTCTCTTGTTATTGCCATTGCTATGTTGGTGAGAGGGCCTAACGCGCACATCACTATCTCTTTGCTTTTTGCGGAGAGAAAGGTTTCTATAATAAAATCTACGGCATGGGTTTGGGAAATAGGCATCACCGGAGAAGCCAAATCTGTTCCATCAAGACCAGTTCTTCCATGAACATGCGTAGCTGTAACAAGTGGCCGCGATAGAGGCCTATCCGCTCCTAAAAAAATTCGGGTTTTAGGCATACCGGCTAACTCACATATCTTCCTAGCGTTAGTAGAAGTAAGTGCTAGCTCCACATTTCCAGCGACGCATGTTATTCCCAAAACCTCTAGTTCCGGGGAAGCTAACGCTACCAGGATCGCCACTGCGTCATCTTGTCCTGGGTCTGTATCAATGATTATTTTTTGTTTTATTTAAAACCCCCTAACACGTTTTGAGCCCT
>MDSV01091098.1_pt1 | contig 10551 bp, 8 predicted proteins | sample 810851 | NCBI WGS metagenome assembly MDSV01 (sample SAMN05326640, study PRJNA326480) | marine metagenome | isolation source: seawater | place: Atlantic Ocean: North East | collected 2012 | reverse complement strand
TTCTTTTGTTTCCTCTTCTGAATTTTGATCTGGATTATCAATCTCATTTTCATCATTTTGTTCTGTAAGTTTTTTATAGATTTTGTTAACCTCTTCCTGATCTGATGAGGGAATTTTAAAATAATCTGGATGAATTTCAGTAAGAGGTAAAAAACCATTTCTATTAGTTCCAAAATCAACAAATGCTGCTTGTAAAGAGGGCTCTACCCGTGTTATTTTTGCTAAATAAACATCTCCTTTAACTGAATTTTTCTTATTTGATTCTATTTCAAAATCATCTAATTTATCATTCGCTGTAACCGCAATCCTAGTTTGGTCTGAATTTGATGCATCAATAAGTATTTTTTTTGACATTTTTGTGAAACTCCATTGTATATTTTGTATTTTTTGTTCATTATATTTTTGAATATGTGTAAGTATAAAATTGTACTATTATTGTTATTATTATGACGTATTGTCATATTTTAATCAATTTCACAATCTAGTTTTGTAATTATGTTTAAAATTTTGAAAATTATTTCATTTTTTTCTGTAATTTTATTAATAATTTTTTTATCAATATTCATTACATTATTATGGAGATATAGTCCTGAATTACCAAGTTATAATAAAATAGTTGAGTATAAACCTGATCTTTCTTCAAGGTTATATAGCTCTGATGGAGTTTTGCTTAAATCATATCATCGTCAAGAGAGAATATATGTTCCTATAGAAAGAATCCCTGATAATCTTAAAAATGCATTTTTATCATCTGAAGATAAAAAATTTTATTATCATAAAGGTATTGATATTACAGCTATTATAAGAGCTAGTATAGTCAATTTAATATCTATTTTTAATGATCAGAAACTGATTGGTGCTTCAACTATAACTCAACAAGTTGTTAAAAATTTATTACTTACAAATGAAGTAAGCTTTGAAAGAAAAATAAAAGAAATATTACTATCAATAAGGGTAGAAAATATTTTAGAGAAAAATCAAATATTAGAATTATATTTGAATGATATATATTTAGGATTCAGATCATATGGCGTAGCTGCTGCTAGTTTAAATTATTTTAATAAATCAATTAATGAATTACAATTACATGAGGTAGCCTTTTTAGCTTCCCTCCCAAAGGCACCCAATAATTATAATCCATTAAAGTATTATGAAAAAGCTATCGAGAGAAGGAATTGGGTAATAGATAGAATGTTTGAAAACGATTTTATAGATACTGCCGATTTAAGATTTAAAAAATATCCAATAGAAATATTTGATAGGAAAAATGAAACTTATATTGGAGCTGAATATTTTTATGAAGAAATAAGAAAAAATTTATACTCAACATATGGAAAAGAAAATTTGTTTTCTGAAGGATTGATTATTAAAACATCTATTGATACAACTTTACAATCAATTGCTGAACAATCACTTGTTGAAGGATTAATAAGTTATGACATGAAACAAGGGTGGAGAGGATCTCTGGATAATTTAAATGATAAAAAAATCAGTTTTAATAAATTTTTAAAAAATACTAAAAATCCATTTCCAAATAAATGGCTTATTGCAAAAATAGATAACATAGAAAAAAATAATTTATATTTAACTAATCAAGAAAACATAAAATTTAAAATAGATCTTAGTAAAAATGAAAATAAATGGTTATCTAATTATACTTTTAAAAAAGGAGACACACTATATGTAGAGAAAAAAAAATCTTCATATATTATAAGGCAAATACCTCAAATAAATGGAGCTATACTAGTCCTCGACCCACATTCCGGGGATGTTTTAGCTATGTCAGGTGGTTTTAGTTTTAAACTAAGTCAGTTTAATAGATCTACTCAAGCAAAAAGGCAGCCTGGATCAGCATTTAAACCGATTGTATATTTATCAGCTCTCGAATTGGGTTATACCCCTTCAACTTTAATATTAGATGCCCCATATGTTATTGATCAAGGTCCTGGATTACCTAAATGGAAACCTGCAAATTATTCTGATGAATTTTACGGCCTTACGACAATGAGAACAGGAATTGAAAAATCAAGAAATTTAATGACAATAAGATTAGCGAATAAAATTGGTATTAATAAAATTTTATCTACATCAGAAAAACTTAATATTCATAAATATTTAGAAGAAAATATGTCTATGTCACTTGGTACTGGATTAGTAACATTAATTGATATTACTAATGTTTATGGAATAATTGCTAATGGAGGAAAAAAAATACATCCGAAGTTTATAAAAAGTATATATTCAAAAAATGGTAAAAAAATTTATGATAATTCTCACATAAAATGTGAACTATGCTCAGTTAAAAATTTAAATACATCACAACAATTACCTAAAATATCAAATCAATTAATAGAAGTTTTAGATCCAAAGATAGCATATCAAATTACATCAATGATGGAAGGAGTAATAAAAAGAGGTACTGGAAGAAAACTCAGAGAGTTAAATATACCGCTTGCAGGTAAAACAGGAACAACCAATGAAAATAAAGATGCTTGGTTTATTGGATTTTCTCCAGATTTAGTAATTGGTGTGTATGTTGGGTTTGATAATCCTAAATCATTGGGTTACAAACAAACTGGATCCTCTGTTGCTTTACCTATATTTAAAAATTTTATTACAGAATCTAAAACTAATAAAAATAAAACTCCTTTTAGAATACCTTCAGGTTTAAGTTTTGTTAATATTAGTCAACAAACTGGCCTTCCTTCTAATCAAGAAAACAGTATAACTGAAGCTTTCATTATTGGTACTGAACCCTATACTAAAGATGATATTAATATATTAGACTCTTTAGGTGTGATTAATAATTCCATTTCTGGGACAGGTGGTTTATTAAGTAATTGATGAGTGCAAAAGAAAAATTAGAGGTAAATCTTGAAATTATTAAAAATAATTATGATTTACTGAGGAGGGGAGTTTGACTTTTCCTTACTTGAAAATGAATTAAAAAAATTAAAAACTGAAAGTGAAAAACCTGATATCTGGAAAGAATCAAACGCTAAGTCAATATTTCAAAAAATCAAAAATATAGAAGAAAAAATAAAAGATTTTGAGACTATTAAAGAAAATCTCAAATATCTTGAAGATTTGTACAATATTGCAGTTTCTGAAAATGATGAAGAGTATTTTGTAGAACTTTTACCTGAATTTAATAAACTATTAGACACTTCAAATAAATCAAGGCTTGAAAATTTGATGAGTGAAAATGCAGATCCAAATAATATTTTTCTTGAAATTCATGCTGGGGCAGGAGGCACAGAAAGTCAGGATTGGGCTGAAATGCTTCTTAGGATGTATATTCGATGGGCCGAAAAACAAGATGCAAAAGTATTGTTATTGCAAGAAACTAGAGGGGAAGAGGCAGGAATAAAGTCAACAACAATTAAAATCGAAAAAAATTATGCTTATGGATGGTTGAAGAGAGAAAGTGGAATTCACAGACTTGTAAGGATATCACCATTTGATAGTAACAAAAGAAGGCATACTAGTTTTGCAAGTGTATGGGTATATCCAGAAATAGATGATAAAATTGAAGTAGATATTAAGGAATCAGATCTAAGAATAGACACCTATAGAGCTTCAGGAGCAGGAGGTCAGCATGTTAATACTACAGATAGTGCGGTGAGAATTAAACATATACCAACAGATATTGTTGTTCAGTGTCAAAACGATAGGTCTCAACATAAAAATAAAGCTTATGCTATGAATATGCTTAAATCTAGAATTTATGAATTTGAGATTCAAAAAAGAAAAGAAAAAGAAAATGTTCTAAATGATCAAAAAAAACAAATTGGTTGGGGTAGTCAAATAAGATCATATGTTCTCCACCCATATAAACTGATAAAAGATTTGAGAACAAATTACGAGTCTTCAAATGTTAATGATGTTCTGAACGGTGAGATCGATGGGTTTTTAGAGAAATCTCTTTCTTTATAAATAAACTATTTTTTAATTTTTAATATTCCAATATTTTTTTTACCAACATTTATTTTTAATTCAGTTTCTTGAGAAAACATTTCAAGAGATAAATCTTTTGATGAAAAAATTTCATCATTTATTTTGATTCCTTTAGCCTTAATTAATCTTTTTGTATCACTTCTGCTTTTACTCAAATTTAATTTATCTAATGCATCTAAAATTGTAAAATTTGATTTTTTTATTTCTAATGATTTAACTTCATATGTATTAACTCTTTTATCTATAGTTTTTTTATTAAATACATTGTAAGCAATATCTTTTGCTTCTATGGCTGACTTAAGACCCCTAGTTATTTTTGTTACTTCAAATGCTAATATACTTTTGGCTTCATTAATTTCTTCACCTTTTAAATTTGATAATTTTTTTATTTCACTTAATTTAATTTTAGTAAATAATTTTAAAAATTTTTCTACATCGGAATCATCAACATTTCTCCAAAATTGAAAATATTCAAAATTACTTAATCTTGTTTCATCTAACCATATAGCTCCTTTTGCAGTTTTCCCCATTTTTGAACCATCAGCATTTGTTATTAACGGAGAGGTTAAAGCATAAGCTTTTTTATTAAGCATTTTTCTAATTAGTTCTATACCATTAATAATATTACCCCACTGGTCAGAGCCACCCATTTGAAGAGAGCAATTATAATTTTTACTTAAATAGTAAAAATCATATGCCTGAAGTAACATATAATTAAACTCTAGAAATGATAAAGACTGCTCTCTGTCTAATCTATTTTTAACAGATTCATAAGTTAGCATTTTATTTAAAGTTAATTTTGATCCTATGTCTCTTAAAAAATCAATATAATTTAAATTAGCTAACCATTCATAATTATTAATTATAGAACCACCTTTATTTAAATTAATAAATTGACCAAATGTTTTTTTAATTTTTTCAATATTTTTAGATATTTCTTCTAATGTAATAATTTTTCTAGTTGTATCTTTCCCTGATGGATCACCAACCAAAGTGGTACCGCCTCCAACTAAAGCAATGGTTTTATGATCATAATAATCTAACCAGTGGAGAAGCATCAATTGAACCATACTTCCAATATGAAGGCTATCACTTGTTATGTCAAAACCAATATATGCAGTTATTTTTTTTTTAGAAATTAGGTCATCAAGTTTTTCTAAATCACTAGACTGATAGATAAAACCGCGTGAGTTTATTTCATTTAAAAATTCAGACTTTAACCTCATAATTATATTTCAATTTTATTGAGATTTTAAACTATCTTTAATGTAACTATCAACTATATTACTAAATTCATCTGCATAATTTTCAAAAAAATGATCAGCCCCTTTTATAGGTTTAAATTTAATATCTACTTTTTTTTGTTTTTGTAACTTTTCTGCTAAAATTTTTGTTGAGTCATATGAAGAAATATTATCCTTATCTCCATGAACTATAAGTCCGGAAGATGGGCAAGGTGCTAAAAAACTAAAGTCTCTAGAGCTTGCTGGTGGCGATATACTTATAAAACCATTAATTTCGGGTCTTCTCATTAAAAGTTGCATTGCAACCCACGCACCAAAAGAAAAACCTGCAACCCAACATATCTTCGAATTAGTATTATATTGCTGTAACCAATCTAACACACTTGCAGCATCACTTAATTCTCCTTCACCATCATCATATATACCATCACTCTTTCCTACACCTCTGAAATTAAATCTAATTGCTGAAAATCCATTATTTACAAATAATTTATAGAGTTTAAAAACAATTTTTGTATTCATTGTTCCACCTCTAGAAGGGTCAGGATGAAGTATTAAAACTATAGGGGATTGGTCATTATTATCATGAGTGTATTTTGCTTCAATTTTACCCTCAGGACCTGAAATTAATAAATCTACCATTAATTTAATGCTAATATTGAAGTAATGTGAATTTGTAAATATATAGATAAACAAATATGAACTCTTTAGGTTTTGATAAAAAAGAAAAAGATACAAAAATAATTGTGGCTATGTCTGGAGGTGTTGATAGCTCAGTAGCTGCTGTGAAGCTTAAAAAAGAAGGATATAATGTTACTGGCGTTACACTCCGCTTATATAATCAGCCAAATTCATCTAAATCTAAATCATGCTGTGCGGGAATAGATATTAATGATGCAAAAAAAGTTGCAGAACAATACAATTTTCCTCATTTTGTACTTGATTATCAAGAAAATTTTTTCAATGGCGTTATTAGTGAATTCATTGATTCTTATGCAAATGGAGAAACTCCTGTTCCATGTATACAATGTAATCAAACAGTAAAATTTTCAGATCTTTTAAATGAGTCTAAAAAATTAAATGCTGATGCTCTTGTGACAGGTCATTATGCCATTAGAAAAGGAGGCTTAAAAGGCTCAAAACTTTTTAAAGCTAAAGACAAAAAAAAGGATCAGAGTTATTTTTTATTTGCTACTCTTCAAGAGCAGTTAGATTATGTACGTTTTCCTCTTGGAAATTATTTTAAATCAGAGATCCGTGAAATGGCCTTGGATTATAATTTAATTGTTAGTGATAAACCTGATAGTCAAGATATATGTTTTGTAACTTCTGATTCTTATAGGAATTTAATAAACAAACTTCAACCAGAGATTAATAAAGAAGGAAATATTTTTGATATAGATGGTAATAAAATAGGTACTCATAAAGGTATAGCAAATTATACTGTAGGCCAAAGAAAAGGGATTGGTGTCGGAGGTCAAGAAAAACCTTTATATGTAAAGGAAGTCAATAAGGATCAAAATTATATAGTTCTTGCCCAATATGAAAACTTATTAAAAAATAAAATTTTTTTTAAAAATATAAATCTTCTAAATAATGATTTTAAATTTCAAGAACTTGAATGTTCAGCAAAGATAAGATCAACTCAAAATGAAATTGAAGGAAAATTAAACATACAAGAAAACACAGGTTATTTTATATTCAATGAGGCAATTTCTGCCACATCTCCTGGTCAGGCATGTGTATTCTATAAGAATGATGAAGTTTTGGGAGGAGGTTGGATTACTTAATATTTAGAATTCATTCTAAATTTACTCAATTTTAGTTGAAATAACTGGATTTTTTATAATAAAACATTATTTGTTTATATGTGGACAGTCAAACTACTCAAACACTTGATAAGTATTCTAAGGACAAATACAAATATGGTTTTATTACTGATATAGACTCAGATAGACCAAAAAAAGGCCTTAACGAAGAAACGATTAAATTTATCTCAAAAAAGAAAAATGAACCAGATTGGATGCTTTCTTGGAGAATGGATTGTTATAAAAAGTGGTTAAAGATGCCTCAACCAAAATGGGCTAATTTAAAGTTTCCAGAAATTGATTATCAAGATATTTATTATTATTCTGCCCCAAAAGGTTTTGAAAAAAAACCTAAAGATCTAAGTGAAGTAGATCCTAAATTAATTGAAACGTACAACAAATTAGGCATACCTTTAGAAGAGCAAAAAGTATTAGCTGGAGTTGCTGTTGACGCTGTCTTTGATAGCGTATCAGTCGCAACTACTTATAAAGGTGAATTAGAAAAGCTAGGAATAGTATTCTGCTCTATCAGTGAAGCTATTCAATCACATCCAGAACTAGTTAAGCAATATCTTGGATCTGTAATTCCTCCTGGTGATCATTCTTATTCTGCACTTAACTCTGCAGTATTTACTGATGGTTCATTCGTTTACATTCCTGAAAATGTTAAATGCCCAATGGAGCTTTCTACATATTTTAGAATAAATGCTGAAGAAACTGGTCAATTTGAAAGAACATTGATTATTGCTGATAAAGGCAGCTATGTAAGCTATCTTGAAGGTTGTACAGCGCCACAAAGAGATTCTAATCAACTTCATGCAGCTAATGTCGAGCTTATAGCTCTAGAAAATGCTGAAATAAAATACTCTACTGTTCAGAATTGGTATCCAGGAGATGAGGATGGAAAAGGTGGGATATATAACTTTGTGACTAAAAGAGGTTTATGCAAAGGTAAAAACAGCAAAATATCATGGACACAAGTTGAAACTGGATCAGCTATAACTTGGAAATACCCAAGCTGTATTCTTAAAGGTGATAATTCTATCGGTGAATTTTATTCTGTAGCAATAACAAATAATTATCAACAAGCTGACACTGGTACAAAGATGACTCATATTGGCAAAAATACTCGTAGTAAAATAATTTCAAAAGGAATTTCCTTAGGTAATTCTCAAAATACTTATAGGGGGAATGTAAATTTTTTAAGAAAAGCTGATAAGTCAAGAAATTATACACAATGTGACTCTCTTTTAGTTGGAAACAAATGTGGCGCTCATACTATTCCTTATATTGACTCAAAAAATAATTCTGCTGTTGTGGAACACGAAGCTTCAACATCTAAAATCAATGAGGATCAACTTTATTATTGCAGGCAAAGAGGTCTTAGTCATGAAGAAGCTGTTTCATTAATAGTAAATGGGTTTTGTAAACAAGTTCTTCAAGAATTACCGATGGAGTTTGCTGTTGAGGCACAAAAATTAGTATCTATTTCATTAGAGGGAAGTGTTGGATGATTTTTCTTAATATCAATAACTTAAATGTTTCAATTGAGGGAAAAAAAATTTTAGATAATTTTAATCTTTCTATAAATCAAGGAGAGGTCCATGCTATTATGGGACCAAATGGATCTGGGAAAAGTACTTTAGCCAATGTATTAGCTGGCAATGAGGATTATGAAGTTAATTCAGGTAAAATAATATTTAAGGATGAAGATCTTTTAGATTTAAATGTTGAAGAGAGAGCGCAAAAAGGTTTATTTTTAGCCTTTCAATATCCAGTTGAAATTCCAGGTGTAAATATCACTCCCTTTTTACATTCTTCAATTAATTCAAAATTAAAAAAAGAAAATAAGTCAGAATTAGACAATCTAACATTTGCTAAAGTATTAAGAAAAAAAGCTCAAGAATTAGGAATTAGTTCAGATATGTTAAAAAGATCTATCAATACTGGTTTTTCTGGCGGTGAAAAGAAGCGATATGAAATCCTTCAAATGAGTGTCCTTAACCCTGAGTTTGCAATTTTTGATGAAACAGATTCTGGTTTAGATGTTGATGCCTTAAGAATTGTAACCGAAGGTATTAATAGATTTAAAAATGAAAAAAATTCTTTTTTAATCATAACGCATTATCAAAAACTTTTAGATTATATTCGTCCTGACTATGTTCATGTTATGCGTGATGGAAAACTTATTAAATCAGGTGATATTTCACTAGCAAGTGAAATAGAGGTATCAGGTTATCAAAATTTTTAAATGACTCTTGAGGACAATTTTAATTATCATTCAAAGGAATATATATTTTCTAATGATGAGTATTTATTAAATGAAAGAATAAACATATTTAATAAATTAAAATTAAAAGATTTTGATAAAAAAAATAATGAAAGTTTAAAAAATATATCCTTTTCAGATCTTAGTTTATTTAATTATTATTATAATTCTGTAGATGAACTCCCCAAAGTTACTCTAATAGATAAGAATATATATAAGATTAATTTAGTAAATGGAGTATGTAAAAACTATGAAGATGATAAGATCAAAATAAGAAATGCTACAAATCTTGATTACAAAAAATTTGCAAATGAAAGTCATAAAAATTCTGATGATTTAATAATTGATTTTAATAAAATTTTTCTAAATTCTGGCATTTTTATTAATGTTAAAAAAAATACTAAGATCAAGTTACAGTTGGAACATATTACTTATGAAAATTATACAATATTTCAAAATAACTTTCTTACTTTTCAAAAGAATTGTGAAGTTGAATTAATGCATGATTTTAATTTATCAAATAATACTTTAGATAATATTAACTTTAATATTCAGATAGAAGAAGGATCAGTCATAAAACAAAATTTTTTTCAAAATTTTTCAAATTTAAATAAGCTTTATTTAACATCAAATACAGTTTGTGAACAAAATTCATCATTTAATCAAAACACATATAATTTTGCTAAAGGTTTTGTCAGAAATTTTCATTATGCAAAATTAAATGGAGAATTTTCTAAAGCTTCATTGAATGGATGTTTTTTTTTAAAAAATAAGAATATTTGTTCAAATAAAACTCACATAATTCATAATGCAGAAAATTGTGAGAGCAATCAAACTTACAAGGGTATTCTTAATAATTATGCTAAAGCAAATTATTATAGCAATACTTTTGTATCTGAAAATGCTCAAAAAACTGAAGGGTATCAATTAAGTAAGGGCATTTTATTAAGCGATAATTGCTCTTTTTTTTCTAAGCCAGAACTGAGAATTTTTGCTGATGATGTTAAATGCTCACATGGCTCTACTATTGGTCCTGTAGATGAAAGTGCATTATATTATCTACGTTCGAGAGGTATTAGTAAAAATGAAGCTATGAAAATGATTATTTCTTCTTTTATTGATGAGGATTTAAAAAATTTAGATAAAGATATTGCTGGAAAAATTAGTATGCTTTTATCAGATTATTTAAATAATTTAGTATAATGATAGATAATATCAAAAAAAGATTTCCAGTTTTTGAAAAAAATCCTGATCTGGTTTTTTTTGATACTGC
>MDSV01199566.1_pt1 | contig 10552 bp, 11 predicted proteins | sample 810851 | NCBI WGS metagenome assembly MDSV01 (sample SAMN05326640, study PRJNA326480) | marine metagenome | isolation source: seawater | place: Atlantic Ocean: North East | collected 2012 | reverse complement strand
TACTTTATCAAAATTATTTTTAATTTTTAAATATGCGCTTATTTTATCAAAACACCAATAAGGAAATATTTTTTTTCTAAATTTAAAAGATAGTGTTACATTTCTTGGATTTGAGAAAAAATCACCATAGTATTTTTTTTCAATCCATTCATCTACTAGGTCTACAGGATCTCTTTCAATATAAATAATTTTTGCTTTAGGAAAAGACTCTAGTAATAACTTAGGATTAATTAAAACGTCATGAAACATAATAGGAAAAATAGGATTTCTTTTTTTAATCCTCTTTACTATATTGTCGCCATCTTTGATTAATAGCCTTTTTTTATATTCAGCATAATTTTTTGAATTGATGACAGACGAATAATCTAATTTTCTAAAGTTAACATTCCTACTTAAAAATTGATTATAAGCCCTCTCATTTAAATTAAGTTGTATTAAATACTTTGCAGACTCAAAATTAATCTTATTTATTGCATTCATATAACTTATGTTTTCGATCATGCTATCAACTAAAAACATTTCAGCTCTCTTTAATGATGATATGATTGGACATAAAAAGCTTTTGCCGCTCCTGGTTAAGCCCCCTATGAAAATGAAATTTGAAGTTATCAAGTTAGTATAAGGTGTAGGTTTCATCTTTTAAATAGTCTTAGCGCTTTTTTCCAATTTTCCAAGTTGTTTATGTCGATTGACTCACTGTTAGGAATTTCTAAAATTTTTGAGTCTTTTGAAAAAATCCTTTTAGATGATAACCAAGTTTTTTTTGTTGCCCAATAAAATTGGCCAGTATCATGAAATGTGTCAGGTAAATCTTGAGATCTTTTTTTATAAAATTCATCACTAAGCATCTTGAGCCCTTTTCTTTTAAAATAGAATGACCTAGCTAAATAATCATCATTTTTAGTTGCTGGAAAAATAAAACCCTTTTTACTTTTTCGCAATAAATTAAAACCTTTTATTATGTTTTTAAATTTAATATTTGGCGATGCAGAAAAAATACAACAAAAGTTTGCATTATCATTTTTTATTTTTAATTTTCTTATTGCGTGCTTTATAACAGGAAGAACCCCAACAAAATTACCAGAAAGTTTTTTTGGCCTCACAAAAGGTGTGTCAACTCCAAATTTTTTTACTAAATTAATTATTTTTTTATCATCAGTTGAAACTACTATCTTGTCAAATAACTTTGTTTTTTTTGCTGCTAGAATTGACCAATAGATTATTGGTTTTCCATAAAAATACTTCACATTTTTATTTTTAATTCTTACACTTTTTGATCGTGCAGGTATAATCGCAATATTCATCTTAGTTATTAATTTTTTTAGTTAAAAAAATCTGGTTATCTCCAAGTCTTTTAATCAATGGAAATTTGATAACACATAAAAGTTTTAAAATTTTATCAAAAAAACTTTTGATAAAGTGTTCACCATTAAGTGGGTAGAATAAAAAAGGGCCTGAATAAGTTTTAAGTATTTTAAAATTATGTCTAATAAGTAGTTCTTTACATCTTCCATAAGATAAAAGTCTTTTTCTAATTTGATATTTCCACTGATTTGAATAAGCGTTCATAAATTTGCTATTCATAAAGTTACCTTTTTCAAATTTTTTAAAAAATCTTTTTAATTTTGTTTCAAATATCATATCTTTAAAAGAAAGCGAGTAGGAGTATTGAAACTTTTCATTGGATAAAAACCATATTAATGATTTGATGAAATATCTTGGATTTAATAAGTCACTTAAGCAATACATGCTGCCTTGGGTAAGTATTAAGTGACCATCATCTTTTAATATTCTATTTATTTCTTTAAAAGTATCTTGAATATTTGCAGAATAATGAATTGCACCACAAATAACTACACAGTCGATACTTTGTGAGTCAACACTCTGTTTTTCATCCAAGCTGCCCTGGTAGAATTTTGCTTGATTATTTTCAATAAATTCTTGGTTATTTTTTTTTGCATTTTGAACTAAATGATTTGAAATATCTACGCCTGTATAATTATGGCCTAGATTTAGAACATCTTTAGCAAATTTAGCGCCTCCGAAACCAAATTCAAAAACATTTAATTTTTTTCCCTTATCTATATTTTTAAAAAATTTGAGTGTTTTTTCCCTTCTTTCAAAAAGATGGAGGTAGGAAGGTGCATCTTCGTCATATACTTCACTGGTCCATTTAGTTGTTTTGTCTGAATTCCACCACCTTTTAACTTCAGATTTATGTTTCTCTTCAATATTGTTTAAAGTATCAGTCATCTTTTTTTATCAATCTATTAATTTGCTTAGCAATAAAAATTGCATCTTTCGATTTCATGTCTGCAAATATTGGTATGCTTAAGCAAGAGTTATAATAGTTTAAAGTGTTTTGAAAATTTTTAGCAACAAATTTATATTTTTTAAGATAGTAAGTTTGCAGATTTACGGGGATATATAGAACCTGTGATCCGATATTTAATTTGCGTAATTGATGCATAATTTGATTTCTGGATTTATTAATAGCTAAATAATCTATTGATATTGTGTAAAGATGGTATGCGTGACTTACATTGGCTGAAACTTCTGGGGTTTTTATGTAAGGATTAGAATTAAATTTTGAATCGTATATTTTAGCAATTGATTTTCTAGATTGTATAAATTTATCTAATTTTTTTAATTGGCTGTCTCCAAGAGCAGCTTGGATATCCGTAATTCTAAAATTGTATCCTAAATCAAGCATTTCGTAGTACCATAAATTTTGCTTACCTTTTTTATCAAAAGCTAATTTTTTATTTTTAAAGTTCCTTTTATCTTTTGTGATTCCATGAGTTCTTAATAAAACTAACTTCTCATAAATTTTTTTATTATTTGTAGTAATCATTCCGCCTTCGCCTGTGGTAATTGGTTTTACAGGATGAAAGCTAAATGTTGAGATGTCTGAAAAATTACAAGATCCAACCTTTTTATTGTTTATAGAGCCCCCTAGTGCATGACAAGCATCTTCGATTAAATTGAATCTATATTTTTTTTTCAACGAATAAATTTTTTTCATATCTGCAGAATGTCCTGCCATATGCACGACTACCACTGTGTGTATTTTTTTTATTTTAAGCAATTTTTCGAGTTTAACTGGGCAAATACAATTGCTTCTATTTTCAATATCTACAAAAATAGTCTTAGCACCTAAATATTGCGCGCAATTTGCTGACGCTACAAATGTGATTGGTGAAGTAACTAAAGCATCTCCTTTTGACAAGCCTAATGCCATGCAAGCAAGGTGTAAAGCAGCGGTTCCAGTTGCACAACTTACAGCGTATTTAGCGTTGACATATTTTGCAAAATTTTTTTCAAAATCTATTATCCTGGGTCCTTGGGTAATATAATCACTTCTTAAAACATCTATTATTGTTTTTATATCTTTTGTATCAATCGATTGCCTGCTATATGGAAAAAACTTTTTTAGTCTTTTAACGGGCATTTTTTAAACTTTCATAATTATTAAATTTTTTTAAAAAAGGATTTGTAATTTTTTTTTCTTCAAAAACTTTTTTAAAAGTTTTTAAAGAGTTTTCAATATTATGTTTTGGCTTAAATTTTAAAGTTTTCTCAATTTTTTTTGCACTAACTCTATAATTTCTAGTATCATAAGTATTTTTTGATATTAAAATTTTACATTTATTAAATACTTTGCCTACTTTTGAAGCTAAATCTTTTATTCTTAAATTCTCTTTAGAGTTAGTTAAATTAAATATTTGTCTTTCAACCTTATTTATTGGTGCCTCTAACACCTTAATTATACCGCTTGCAACATCATCAACATGTATATTGGGTCTCCATTGATTTCCACCGTATATATCTATTTTATTTCTGAAATAGGCATTCTTAGCAAATATGTTCAGTACCAGGTCAAATCTTTTTCTTATTGAATTCCCGTAGACAGTTCCTAATCTTAAAATTGTGGGAGCAAATAAAATATTAGGTTGTGAAAGAAGAGATTTTTCTGATAAAATTTTAATTCTTGCATAAAGAGAAACTGGATTTAGCGGAGATTCTTCATTAAGAATTTTATTTTCGTCAGAACTTGCGCCATAAACACTGCATGAAGAAGTATAAATAAATCTATTAATATTCATATAGGAGCACAAAGTTGCTAATGAATTTAGAGCAATGTAATTTGTTTTTAGTGCGTCTTGTGGTCTAGCTGCACAAGCAGGATCTCCAACAATTTCTGCAAGGTATATTACTGCATCAATATCTTTTATAACATTATATTGAACACTAATATCATTTATATCTTTTTTAATTATGTGTAAGTTTTTATTTTTTAGATATTTTTGGAAAACATTCTTTTCATACAAAAAATTATCTAAAACTTTAATTTTGTAACCTCGTTTCAAAAGTTTTAAAGATAAATTAGATCCAATATACCCGGCTCCTCCAACCACTAAAACATTTGGGGATTTTTTTTTAACCTTTTTTAAAACTTTGCTTTTAGAATTATTAAAATATTTTTCAGTACTTATTGCACCTAACAATTTTTTATTTCTGCTTATAATGGGGATTACTAATGGTCTATCCATTGTTTTTCCAAGATTTATGGTGACTCTTTTTGAGAAATTTGAATTTAGCTCATCTTTATATAAGAACATGGGTTTTTTATTCATCACTTCGCTGACTTTAGCTTTTAATGATTGACCTTGTAGAATGCTCCTTCTTAAATCTCCTTCAGAAATTGTGCCTAAAAAAAAATTTTTATTATCAATGATAAAAAGGGTTTGACCAAACTTACCCTTTATTTTTTTAAAAGCAGTACTAACTGACTCTTTGCTACTTAAACTTATTAATTTATTCATTTATGCGAGAATTTTATCTTTCCTTGATCTTCCACGGATTCCAATAATAAGCATCATACCTAAAATCATCATTTTTGCTTTCTTTCAATGATGCGGTAGAAAAGATTATTAAATGAGTGTCTTTCAATAAGGTTTGATATCCATGAGCGTACCCCCCAGGAATATGTAAAATCTTCGGTGTTTTTTCACTTAATGTATAGCTTTGAATTTTTAAATTTTTGCTAGGTTTGTTCCAATTGTCAATCGCTACTGCAGAAAAAAAAGCTGACCCTTTAATCACAATAACAAATTTTTCCTCTTTTTTGTGAGCATGCCAAGCTCTAATAAATGGAGTTTTGTAATTAGTAATATGATAAAATCTTTTAATTTTTTTCATATTAAATTCGTTTGAAAATATAAGCTCACCCCTGTTATCTGCGGCAACGCTTGCTTTAATTAATTTAATTTTTTTTACCATAATTTATTTTATCCTATTTATGTTTTTATTAATTATTTCAAATATCTTACTACATTTCTTTAAAGAGCTATCTCTATGTGAAATAATAATTACCGTCAAATCTTTGCTGCTCTCAATTATATTCTTTAATATTGTTTCTTCGGTGTTAATATCTAATGCATTAGTAGCTTCATCTAAAATTAATATTTCTGGGTTAGTAAATAGAGCTCTTGCAATACCTATTCTTTGTTTTTGACCGCCTGAAATTTTATGTGCGTGTTCACCTATATTAGTATTGATTTGATCTGGTAAAGAATCTATGAGATCAACTAAGCCTGATGTTTTTAAAACTTCATTCAATTGTTTATCAACTACGCTTTGTTCACCTAAAGTAATATTTTTTTTTATAGTGTCATCAATTAAAAAAATTGATTGTGGCACGTATCCAATTTTAAGTTTTTTGTATAATTTTAAATTAGTTACATCGAAATCGTCTAAACTTATCTTGCCTTTTTTAACACTTATTAAACCTAGTAAAATATTTATAAGTGAAGTTTTACCCGATCCGGTTTCGCCTTTAATTCCAATTTTGTCTCCTTTTGCGATTTCCATGTTTAAATTTTCAAATATCGATTTTTCTCCATAAGAAAAATCGACCTTTGAAATATTAATATTATTCATTAAACTAGAATTTTCATTTTCTTGTGCGCTTATATTTTTCATTTCAGCAAACTCCTCTTTAAGAATTTTAACAGCAGGATAACTAAATTTAATATTTTGAATAGAAATCAATAATTTATTAACTGATGGAAGAAGCCTAATGGCAGTAAGTATAAATATCCCTATGATAGGAATTGTATTAATTATCTTTTGATCTTTGCTAAGAACTATTAACATTAATATACTTAAAACAATGATCATGGATATCTCGAAAAGGTGTTTTGGTATAGTATTCACAAATATTTGTATTTTTGAGGCGTCATTTACTTTTTTATTATTTACTCCAAAAGTGTTTGAAAATAATTTTTCCAAGCTTAAAACTTTTAAATAGCTAAATAGCTGAAATCCTTCTGCAATTGATTTAATTTGTAATTTGTCTCTATCAAACTTAATTTGAGACCATTTTTTTATTACTTTTCTGTTAAAAAATAGATTTAGAAACATTAAAGAAACTAAGAAAAAAAACACAAATATAGAGCCTTGGGGTTCAACATAAACTAATAATAAAAATAAAAAAATAAATAATAAAAATTCATTAATAAAAAAAATAAGCTGATTAATTCCCTCTACTAAAACACTTACTTGATTTAAAATTAAGCTTAAATAGTCTGATGAATTTTTTTTGTAAAAACTTTTGTAATCTCTTAGTAAAAAACCTTTAAAAAGTCTAGAAGAGAGATTGGACCTTAAATTGAAATTAAAACTTTCTTTTTTCCAACTTAAAAAAATTAAAAATAAATTTTTTAAAGTAAAAATCAATATTAAAGAAATTAAAAAAAGAAGGATTATTTCTTTCTCACTGTAATTGATGAAGAAATTCAACAATAATTCAGATTTTTGAATAAATTCAATTTGAAGAAAATATTCTTTTCCATTTACTACTAAGTTAAGTAAAGGAATAAAAGAACCAATAGAAAAAGTCTCAAGAATTATTCCTATAAAAATCAAAAATGTTATTGTAATAAATTTAGACTTATATTCTTGATTAAGAAAAAAATTTAGATTTTTAATTAAAATCATTTAAACAATGCTCCGCCATTAACTAGTAGCAATTTTTTTATCTAGTCATTATTATTTATAGTTTTGTTAAATAGTTATCGGATCTTGCACAACTATTCTCTTATCGTTAAATGTTCCTCTAATTTTATTTGACGTAATTTTTTGTAAATTGAGTGTCAAATTTTCTAGGGGGCCACTTAAAAATTTAAATTTTGTTTTTTGAGTTTGAGATAATATAATACGCGCAAAATCATTTTCGCTGCATTCATAATTTTTACAAAGTTTTATGAATTGACTTATGTTTTTTTGCTCAAAGAAACAATTATTCAGAAAGTAATTCAGTCCCTTTATAAACTGAAATTTTCCTGTATCAAAATTCTTTAATTCTGGAATAAAACAAAAAATATAATCACCTAATAAGTTGATGCTTGTCTTTCTAATTCTGTTAGAAAATTTTTTTAAAATATTTTTTTTAGGATAATAATATTCAACATCAGAAATTTTTTTATTTAAATTATATTTAAAAATTTCTTCCTGGTTTTTTTTTATCTTAGCTATGATCCACATTTTAACTCATTTTTCTTTTAGTTTTTCTAGTTCTTGTCGTAATTCATCGTATTCTTTCATCTTTCTTTTCATGAACGCTATAGTCAACTTTGCTTTTTCTGAAAAACCTTTACGTGTTAGTAAATAAGAATATTTTGCTTTGTTCTCACTTTTTTTGAAATTGCTGAGTTTTATTAAGCCCTTGTTTTTTAATGCTGTTACGCAATAATTTAGTTTTCCTAAACTAAATCCTAATTTTTTCGCCAAATTTCTCTGCGAACTATCAGGTTTAGCTGATATTTCTCTTAAAGTATTAAATTCATCCATTTTCATAATATCAGTTTACATTGTAGTTCAATTTTTGTACAGTATAAAGTTCATTATTTGAACATTAAATGTATTTTAAAAGCGAACAGGAACTGTTGTCAAAATTAAAATATCTTAAAAGGAATTTTAAGTTACAAGGCATTAAAGCAGAATTCGAAGCTGAGGGAAGCTCTTACCAAGAAATAAGTTTTTTAAGGAGACTTACAAGTCAAGCGGATGTAGCTTTGCATATAAAAATAGGAGGCGTTGAGGCGTTAAATGATATTTACTCGTGTATTGAACTAGGTGTAGACGGTATAATAGCCCCAATGGTTGAAACTAAATTTGGGATGCAAAAATTTAGACAAAGCATAGAAAAATTTGATTTAAAAAAAAATCCTTTTTTAAGCATTAACATTGAAACAAAAGATGGGGTTAGCAACCATAAGGAAATAGTAAGATATGGTAAAAGCTTCCTTGATAACATTACAATAGGAAGGTCAGATTTATCTGCCAGTTATTTTGATAAAAAAATTAATCCAGATTCTAAAAAAATTTTAGATAATATTCTAGTAGTGTCAAAATTTGCTAAAAAAAATAATATAACTACTACAGTAGGTGGAAGTTTAAATGCTAATACGATCAAATATTACTCAAAAATTAAAAATATAAAAAATTTTATAAAAAAAATGGAAACAAGAAAAGTAATATTTAGTACTCAGATATTTTTAAATAAAAAAGACTCATTAAGACAAGCCTTGCGTTTTGAAGAAAGGTATATAATTTATAAAAAAGAAATTAGTGATTTCAAATTGAAATCAGATTTATCAAGACTAACAACTTTAAAAACTAGATTGTAAATGAAAACATATATCATAATCCCTGCTTTAGAAAAAAATAATTACTCTGATAAAGGCGATCTCTTAAGATGGGGGGATAGTAACTTATTAGAATGGAAAATTCATCAAGCGCTTCAAATTAAAAATATAAGTAATGTAATTGTGTCTTCTCCAAGTAAAAATATTCAGAAGATAACTAAAAAATATAAAGTAAAATTTCATTACCGAAATAAAAATTTATCAATAAACAAGCTTCATTATGATTTGTCGAGAAAATATTTAAATTCTTTTCTACTATGGTTAAATCCCACATCACCATTTATTTCACCTGATATAATTAATAAGTTTTTAAATAAATTTATTAAAAATAAAAAAAAGTTTGATAGTGCTGTTATTACAAAAAAAGAAGATGAATATTTTTTTTATAAGAGAATTCCTCTCAACTTTAACATTAAATCAAAATTAATTTCTCGAAAATTTGTAGAACCTCTATTAAAAGTAACAAATGGTGCCTTTATTTCAAACACTAATCATACCGTCAAAACAAAAAGTATTATCGGAAGAAAACCTCTTCTTTACAATGTAGATTGGTTATCATCGCTAGAAATAAAAACTAATACTGAAATTGATTTATTTAATCTACTGATAAAAGAATATTTTAAGAGATTTTAAATGAAAAGATACTTGGTCACTGGTGGTGCAGGTTTTATAGGAGGGCATTTAATTAAAAATTTAAAAAGAAAAAATAACAAAATATTTGTTGTAGATCTAAAAAAAAAAATAACTGAAAATAAAAACAAGCTAAAAGGTTGTAATTTAATCAAAGGTGACATCTCTGATAAGAAAATATTTGAAAAAATAAAGGGTAAGTTTGATGCGGTATTTCATCTTGCGGCTAAAACATCTACGGCTGTAGCACAAAAAAAACCGGCCGAATGTATAAAAACAAATATTATTGGTACTAAAAACTTATTTGAATGGGCGATGAAAAATAAGCCAAAAAAAATTATTTTTACATCATCAATGGCCGTTTACGGCAAAATGGCTAAAAATGTAAAAGAAAAAAATAAATTGGTTCCAATTTCTGTATATGGTCATACAAAGAAAACTGGGGAAGAAATACTATTAAATTCAAAAAATAAAAATATTCAGATTATAATTTTAAGACTTTTTAATGTTTATGGTCCAGAGCAAAATTATTTAAACATGAAACAAGGAATGTTATCAATTTATCTTTATCAAATTTTTAAAAATAAATCAGTTAAAATTACAGGAAGCCTCAAAAGATCAAGAGATTTAATATTTGTAAATGATGTAATAAACGCGTTAACACTTAAATTTCCCAAAAATAAAAATTTTATTGCAAATGTGGGAACTGGAAAACCAACAACCGTATTAGAGTTGATAAAAAAAATTTTTTTTTGTTTAAGCATCGATTTTAAAAAAAACAAAATAACTCAAAATGGAGAGCATGAAGGTGATACTTTCGCATCCTATGCAAATATTAATCTATTAAAATCTTTAAAATGGTCTCCAAAAGTTCATTTGAATGATGGATTAAATCATACGATAAAAGATTTAAGGAAGTATTTTTTATGAAAATTGCAGCATTACTGACTGGCAAAGGGTCGAGTTCTCTTAAAAATAAAAATATTTTAAAAATACTTGGCAAACCTGTTCTATGGTACCCAGCTAATGAAGCTTTAAAAGTTAAAAAAATTAATAAATATTTTGTTTCTAGTGAAGATAAAAAAATTTTAAATTTATCGGGAAAGCTAGGTTATGAAAAAATTTTTAGACCAAAGAAATACTCTAGGCCTAATTCAAAACATCTAGATGTCCTCCTTCATGCTATCAAAGAAATGAAAAGTTGTAAATTT
>MDSV01095435.1_pt1 | contig 10552 bp, 12 predicted proteins | sample 810851 | NCBI WGS metagenome assembly MDSV01 (sample SAMN05326640, study PRJNA326480) | marine metagenome | isolation source: seawater | place: Atlantic Ocean: North East | collected 2012 | reverse complement strand
TTTGCTTTAATAATCAAATCTAAAAATTTTAAAAAAATTAAAAAATATTTCTCAAAAGGTTTTAAGCCATATGTGATTGGAAAAATCGTTTATGGGAAAAAAAATATTGAATTAAATGGAAAAATTAAGTGGTAAAAAAAAATTAAGAGTTTCAGTTTTTATTTCTGGAAGAGGAACTAATTTAAAATCGTTAATAAATTTTTCAAGAAAAAAAAATTCTCCGATTAAGATCGTTTTAATAATTACTAATAATAAAAAAGCAAAAGGTATATACTTTGCAAAAAAAAATAAAATTAAATTATCATTTATTAATTACAAAAATAAAAATAAAGCAGAAAAAAAAATTTTATTAACTTTAAAAAATCATTATATTGATTTTATTTGTCTAGCAGGATTTATGAAAATAATATCTGAAAAAATAATAAATAATTACAAAAATAAAATTTTAAATATTCATCCATCATTACTTCCCAAGTATAAAGGTTTAAATACACATAGGAGAGTAATAAATAATAAAGAAAAATTTACTGGATGTACTGTGCATTTGGTTAATTCAAAATTAGATTCTGGTAAAATAATTTTACAAAAAAAAATTAAAATATTAAAAAAAGATAACGAAAATACTTTGTCTAATAGAGTTTTAAAGATTGAAAATTTGATTTATCCTTTAGCTATTAAAAAGTTTATTGATTTTAGTCTTTAAAAAAAAAATCAATTTCAATTTTTGCGTTTTCTGGACTATCCGAACCATGAACTGAGTTTTTATCTATAGATATTCCATATTTTTTTCTAATAGTACCCTCTTCTGCTTTTTTTGGGTCTGTTGCGCCCATTAGTTTTCTATTTTCCAATATCGCGTTTTCCCTCTCTAATATCATCACAACAATTGGGCCTGAGGACAAATATATGCATAAATCATTGTAGAAAGGTTTAGACTGATGAACTTGATAAAATTTTTCTGCTTCATTTTTTTCAAGTTTAATTTTTTTTTTCTTTTAAAATTTTAAAGTTTTCTTTTTTAAATTGTTCCTTAATTTCTTCACTAAGATTTCTTTCAACTGCATCTGGTTTAATTATTGATAGCGTTTGTTCTAAATCACTCATAATTATCCTCCACAAATTTATTCAATAGTCTTACCCCATAACCTGTTGCACCACCTGAATTTAATGCTCCAGCATATTTTGAAAAAGCCATTCCAGCTATATCAAGATGAGCCCACGGTGTTTTATTTATAATAAATCTTTTTAAAAATTGAGCTGCTGTGGTCGCGCCTGCTCCTCCTACATAATTTATATTTTGCATATCTGCATTTTTTGAGTTTATAAGTTTATCATAATTATTATTTAATGGTAATCTCCATACTTTTTCATTAACTTTTTCTCCAGCATCAAAAATTTGCTTTGATAGTTTATTATCATTTGAAAAAAGTCCCGCATATTCAGATCCTAATGAAACTACAATAGCACCTGTTAAGGTTGCTAAATCAATAATAAAATTCGGTTTAAATTTTTTTTCAGTGAAAGTTAATGCATCTGCTAGAACTAATCTTCCTTCTGCATCAGTATTTAATACTTCTATTGTTTTTCCACTATAAGATTTTACAATATCACCAGGTCTTTGAGCATTACCTCCTGGCATATTTTCAACAAGTCCAACGACTCCTACGGCGTTTATTCTTGCTTTTCTTAGTGCAAAATTTTTTAATAGTCCAACAACGACAGCTGAACCAGCCATATCGTAAGTCATGTCTTCCATAAATCTAGCAGGTTTTAAAGATATACCGCCAGTATCAAAACAAACTCCTTTGCCAACAAATGCTAAAGGTTTTGAATTAGATTTGTTACCTTTCCATTCCATTGTCACAAGATATGATCCTCTTACACTTCCTTGTCCAACTCCAAGTAAAGCATTACATCCTAATTTTTTTAATTTTTTTTTCATCATAAATAGTTACTTTTAATCCAATTTTTTTTAATTTAATTAATCTTTTTGCATATTCATCTGGGTGCAAAACATTTCCTGGTTCAGAGACTAAGTCTTTTGTAAAATCAACACCTTTTAAAACTGCATCTAATTTATGTTTAATTTTTAAGTTTATTTGATTTTTTCTTTTTAAAATATTAAAGATTATTTCTTTATTTTTTTTTTTAGTTTTATACAAATTAAACTCATAAGATTTTAGTTCAGCACCATGTAAAAATTCATTTAAAAGAATTTTATTTTTTGTTGATAAAAAATTAGAACCAATTATAGCTGTATTATTAATCTCATTTTTTTTGACATAATCGTAAAATTTCGCACCTAATTCCTCTGAAGATTGAGCATTATTATTACCAGACAACATAATAATAATTATTTTTTTATCAAAATCTAAATTGATTGAATCAATTTTATTATTTTCTATATTTTTATTCTTTTTTAAAAAATTAAGTATTTTTTGATTTATTTTATCATCAAAAATCCCTTGAAATTCAGAGATTTTAGTATTCTTTTCTAAAAATAGTGCTGTATTACTAAATAAGCTTTTTTTGTTGTCTAAATAAGTTATTTTTAAAGTCATTTATATTAAATATAGTATAGGTTGAAACGTATATATGTATCAAAATAATAAATATCAATGAAAAAATTAATTTTTAGAAATATTTTTAAAGATATAACATATTTTTTTCTAATTACGTCAATATCATTAACTCTTATTGTGTGGGTAATCCAAGCAGTTAATTACTTAGAATTTGTTTCAGAAGATGGTCATAGTTTTTCAGTATATTTTATGTATACACTGTTAAATCTTCCAAAAATCTTCAGTAAGTTAATTATATTTGTTTTTTTTATTTCTGTATTTTTTACTATATCAAAATATGAAGAAAATAATGAAATACTAATTTTTTGGACTTACGGAATAAAGAAAACTGAATTCATCAATAAAATAATAAAATTTTCACTAATATACTTTCTTCTAAGTTTTATTTTAAATACTTTTGTAGTTCCAAAAACCCAAGATTTAGCAAAATCATATATAAGGGACTCTAATATTGATTATTTTCCATCTGTAATTAAAACAAAACATTTTAATGATACGGTTAGTAAATTAACAATATTTATAGAAAGTAAAAATAGTAATGGTCAAATTAAAAATATATTTATTAAAGAAAATATAGATAATAATAAATCAAAAATAATAACTGCCAAAGAAGGTACTTTAGTAAAAAAAAAAAATAGTTATTTTTTAATTTTAAATCTTGGGAAAATAATTAATATTGATAAAGATAATACTAATATTATTGAGTTTAAAAAATCTGAATTTAATTTATCTAGATACGAGACTAAATCGACAACTTTTCCAAAAATCCAAGAAACTAATTCTGCAAAGTTATTTCAATGTCTAAATTCATTTATCAATAATAAAAATGGTTTTTTTGAAAGATTATTCGTTTGTGACAAAGACTCTGTAAATCCAGTATTTCAAGAAATGTATAAAAGATCAATATTACCATTTTATATAATTATTTCTGCCTTTATTGCTAGCTGCTTAATAATGAAATCAAAAACTGAATTTAATTTCTTTAAATTCAAAAGTCTTATTTTATTTATTGGCTTCTTATTAATTATTTTTTCAGAAGGTTCAATTAATATAGTTTCATTTAATAATTTAGAAAAAACTTTAATTGTATTGATGCCAATTATTATAAGTATTGTTATTTATTTAGTTTTTATAACATCAAAAAAATTCAAATCATTATGAAATTAAAAATATATAAATCTTATATCTTAAAATCTTATTTATTTTACTTATCTATACTAAGTTTGATTTTTTTTGTGTTAATTTGCTTTTTAAATATATTGGAAGAATTAATTTTTTTAGAAAAGTATAATATTAGCCTCGGTTATCCTGTTCTATTGACCTTTTTAAATTCACCTTCAGTATTATTTGAAATATTCCCTTTTATTTTTTTAATTTCATCTCAGCTATTTTTTATTAATCTCGAAGAAAAAGAAGAATTAAACCTCTTGAAGGCAATAGGAATAGATAATATGTCTTTAATAAAATTAATAACTATTACAACTTTTGTAATTGGTATATTTATTACTTTTCTTTTCTATACTTTTTCCTCTAATTTAAAACATAATTATTTGACAATAAAAAATAAATTTAGCAATGATAATAAGTATTTAGCTGCTATTAATGATAATGGTCTTTGGATTAAAGATGAATTCAAAGATAATATTTATATTATTAATGCTGATGAATTCAAAAATAAAAAAATAAAAAAAATTACAATAAATCAATTAGATGAAAATTTTAATTTGAAAAGTATAATTATTGCTGAAGAAGCAGATATAGAAAAGAATGAATGGCAACTAGAAAAAGTAAAAATTTATTTTGATGATGGAAAAAAAGAAATTTTAGATAAATTAATTGTAAGTACAAATTTTAATAGAGAAAAATTGAATAATATATTTTCTAATTTAACCTCCTTAAACATAATCCAGCTAATCAACTTATCAGATGACTATAAAAAACTAGGACTATCAAGCATTGAAATCAATTCTCATTTGTATAAATTATTTTTATTTCCAATTTTTATATCAATTATGGCATGCATTGGATCAATTATAATGTTGAATTTTAATTACAAAAAATCAAAGTTTTTTAACTTATCTATAGGTATAATTTTTTCAGTAATAATATATTATATAAATTATTTTTTTAATTTACTGGGCATAACAGAAAAAACATCTGTGATTTTATCAATATCTGCTCCCCTAATTGTCTTAATTTTATTCTGTTCGCTCTTTTTGGTAAAAGTCAATGATAAATAAAATATTTAAATATCTAATTTTTTTTCTTATTTGCTCAAATAATATTCTGAGTGCAAACGAATTTACTTTTGAAGCATCGGAAATAGATATTTTAGAAAAAGGTAATATTACAAAAGCAAAAAATGGTGTTAAAATACTTTCTAGTGATGGTTTGGAGATAACTGGTAAAGAACTATTTTATGATAAAATTAATTCAACTCTAAAAATATTTGGAAATGTAAAAATAAATGATAAAAAAAATAATATTTTATCTGAAGGTGATGAATATATTTATTACAAAGATATTGAAAAAATAGAGTCAATAGGAAAGACAAAATTAAATATAAAAAATAGTTACTTTTTAGAGAGTTCTGATCTTATATATGATAGAAATGCATTTGAAATATATTCTGATAAAAAAAGTAAAATAGAAGACTTACAAAATAATATATTTTTTTTTGAAAAATTTAAATTCAATCTAGTAGATGACTCCCTTAAGGCAAAAAAGTTATCGCTTCTTGATAATGCAAAAAATCAATATTATCTAGATTTCGCATTGGTAAATTTAAAAGAAAATAAATTCTTAGGCTCAGATTTATTTATTGATTTTGAAGACTCTTTATTTGGAAACAATGAAAATGACCCAAGATTAAAAGGTAATAGTGTTATTTCTGAAACTAATGAAACAATAGTTTACAAAGGAAATTTTACTACTTGCAAACAAGACAATGAAAAATGCCCTCCTTGGAATATTTATGCTGACAAAGTAGTTCATAAAAAAAAAGAACAAAAAATAGAGTATAAAAACGCATGGCTAAAAATATACGATACACCAGTTTTGTACTTCCCTTATTTTTTTCACCCTGATCCTACTGTTAAACGTCAATCAGGATTTTTAATGCCAAGTTTTCAAAACTCAAATAATTCTGGAACCTCAATTCAAATACCTTATTATAAAGTAATATCTCAGAGTAAAGATTTAACTTTTCGACCTAGAATTTTTTTTGATAATGAAATATTGCTTCAAACAGAATATAGACAGGTTAACAAAAATTCAGATATAATTTTTGATGTTAGTATTAATAAAGACAATTCTAAAACAAAAAATCATATTTTTGCAGATATAGCGACAAAAAAACAAAATAAAAATTTTAATTTACACTTAGAAAATGTTTCAAATGACAATTATTTGAAAGTACATAATATTAAATCTCCAATATTTAATAACATTTCTACACTTCATTCTTACCTAAATTACAATTCATATGAAGAAGATAGTTCATTAAATATTAACGTAGAAGTATTTGAAGACCTTAATAAGAATAAAAGTGATAGATATGAATATATTTTTCCAAATTTTAATTATACAAAAAATTTAAATAATAAAATAGAATCTAATGGAGACTTGGTATTTAGTTCGAATGGATATCAAAAAAATTACAATACAAATATTGATGAAATAATTTTGGTTAACGATATAATTTATACTTCTCCACAGTCATTTAGTGAAAGATTCGATGGCTTAATAACAAATTATAAATTTTTGTTTAGGAATAAAAATTCAGATTCTGAAAATGCAAAAAATATAAAAGAAGGTACTGATTACCAATTTTTATCTACAATCATTTTAGAGTCAAAACTTCCATTATTAAAAGAAAGTAAAGATTTTAATAATTATTTAACTCCTAAATTTTCTGCAAGATACAGTCCTAATCATACAAAAAATAATATGAATTTAAATGAAAAATTTTTTTATGAAAATATTTATTTATTAGATAGAATAGATGGCAAGGCAGTTGAAGGGGGTGCATCTTTAACATTGGGTTTAGAATATAATTCAAAAAACAAAAATAATGAAGATTTTATAAACCTATCTCTCGCAAATATACTAAGACTTAATGAAAATCCTGATTTACCAAAGCTGAATAATTTATCTGAAAAAAGATCTAATATAATCGGAAATTTAGATTTTATTCCATCAAAATTTTTTAATTTTAATTATCAATTTTCTTTGAACAAAAACCTTGAAGATACAGATTACAACTTATTAAAATCAAATTTCAAAGTAAATAATTTTATAACTTCATTTGAGTATTTGGAAGAAAATAACCATTTAAATGATAATAGTTATTTAACAAATAAAACAAAATTTAGTTTTGATGAAAATTACTCAATAAATTTTGAAACTGAAAAAAATTTAGACCAAGATATAACTAATTATTATAATTTAATATACGAATATACCAATGATTGTTTAACAGCTGCGATTGAATATAATAAAAGCTACTACTCAAGCGGTGATGATTTAAAGCCTGAAGAAAATATTTTGTTTTCAATTAAAATTATTCCATTTGGAAAAATTAGTTCTCCTGGTGTAAATTGATGAAGAAAATAATTAAGTTAATATTTTTTAAAATCTTTTTAATAATTTTTTTATTAATAAATTTTAGCATTGCTAATGAAGAAATAAGTATAGAACTACAAGTTGCTGATGAAATAATAACAAACGTAGATTTTATAAAAGAACAAAACTACCTTGTGGCATTAAATAATAATTTAAAAGATATACCAAAAAATCAGCTGGAAAAACTTTCTAGAGAATCTTTAATTAGAGAAAAAATTAAAAAAAATGAATTATCAAAATTTTATAATTTTGATAAAATAGATAAATTTGTAGACGAAATTTTAAAGGAATTTTATGAAAAATTAAATTTTAATAATATAAATGAATTTGAATTATACTTGAAAAACTACAATCTAAAAATTTCTGATATTAAAAATAAATTAAAAATAGAATCACTCTGGAATGAATTTATTTTTAAAAAGTTTCAAAGTCAAATTTCTATTAATACTGAAGATATAAAAACTAAAATTAAATTACAAAAAAATATTATTAATGAATATAATTTAAGTGAAATTCTTTTTGAACTTAAATCGAATGAAGAGGTTAATGAAAAATACAATTTAATAATAAATAATATAGAAAAAACGGGATTTAAAAATAGTGCAAATATATTTAGTTTAACAGACACTTCAAAATTTGGTGGAGAAATAGGCTGGGTAAATCAAACACATTTAAACGAGGCACTCTTAAAAGAAATAGAATTATTAAAAATTGACGAAATAACCAAACCTATACAAACTAGTTCAGGGTATTTAATTATTAAATTAAATGGTAAAAGAAAAAAAGAAATTAAACTAGACCAAGAAAAATTATACCAACAAATGATTTTAGAAGAAAAAAATAGACAACTAAATCAATTTTCATTAATTTATTTTAAAAAAATTAAGCAAAATATATTTATTAGTGAAAAATAATCCTTTGTTAATAGTTCTTGGTGAACCAAATAGTATTTTTTCTGAAATACTATTTAAATCATACAAAAAAAAAATTATTCAAAATTTTAAAAGACCTATTGTTATTATTGGATCAGAAAATTTGTTAAAATCACAAATGAAATTACTTAAATATTCAATAAAAATCCATAAAATTGATATTCACGATTTAAATAACTCAAAATTAAATAAAAATTTATTAAATATAATAAATGTTAAATATAAATTTAAAAAAGTTTTTGATAAAATTTCAAATAATTCAAACAATTATATTAATAATTGTTTTAATATTGCTTTAAAATTGCTTAATGAAAAATCTGCTTTTGCAATGATTAATGGTCCAATATCAAAAACACATTTTTTAAAAAAAAAATACCTTGGTGTTACAGAATACCTTGCAAGTAAAACTAAAATGAAAAAAAAACCTACTATGCTAATACATAATTCTTCTTTTTCTGTATGTCCAATAACTACGCATCTTCCTATTAACCACGTGACTAAAAATCTAACAAAAAATAAAATTATAAATGACACAATGAATATTCATTTTTTTTATCAAAAAAAATTTAATAAAAAGCCAAAATTTGCCATTTTGGGTCTTAATCCTCACTGTGAATCGATAGAAAAACTAAGTGAAGAAGAGAAAATTATTAAGCCAGCAATAAAGTTTTTATTAAAAAAAAAGATAGATGTTAATGGTCCATTTTCTGCAGATACTTTTTTTTCTAAAAAAAATTTATCTCATTACGATATAGCTATTGGCATGTATCATGATCAAGTTATTACTCCTATGAAAACTATATTTAATTTTGAAGCAATTAACTTGACTTTAGGTTTGCCTTTTTTAAGAGTTTCGCCTGATCATGGTACAAATAATCAAATGATTGGTAAAAATAAGTCTAACCCTCAGTCATTAATTTCTTCAATAAATTTTTTTAGAAAAATTTAATGAAAATTAAGCAACCAAAAAAAAGTTTAGGTCAAAACTTTTTAAATGATAAAAATATTATTGATATTATAATTAATTCAGGTGATTTAACAGAAAATGATACTGTACTTGAAGTTGGGCCAGGAACAGGAAATTTAACTGAAAAAATTATATTAAAAAAACCTAAAAAATTTTTTGCAATTGAAAAAGATAAATCTTTGGCGAAAAGATTAAATGAAAAATTTAGAGAAAAAATTATTTTAATTAATGATGATATATTAAAAATTAATGAAAAAAATTATTCAAATGACCCTATGATTGTATTTGGGAACCTTCCTTACAACATTTCTACTCAAATTTTAGTTAAATGGATAAGATATAATAATTTGCATAATACTTTTAAAAAATTTATTTTAATGTTTCAAAAAGAAGTAGCTGATAGAATAATTGCTGAAGTTAATAGTAAAAAATATGGAAGATTAGCTATTTTATCCTCATGGAAATTAAAAATAGAAAAAATTATGGATATTTCACCAAAATCTTTTTATCCAATTCCAAAAGTCAAAAGTACATTATTATTAATAAAGCCAAAAAAAGAATATTTTAATTTAAACAATCCTAAAAATCTTGAATATATTACAAATATTTTTTTTAACCAACGAAGAAAAATGATAAAAAAACCACTAAATATAATTTTTAAGAACGTAAGTGAAATCTCTAAAAAACTTGATATTAATATCAACGATAGACCTCAAAATTTATCATCACTAAAATATTTTGAGATATGTAAAGAAATGGAAAATCTAAATTCTTAATTTTTTTATATGATTTAAGATTTTATTTTTATTATAATTATTGTCTAAATTGTTTATTTTTTTATCAATAAATCCTATAATTTCTTTATAACATTTTTCTAAATTATCATTAATTACTACAAAATCATAGCTTTCCCATTGTTTAATATCTTCATTAAATTGATTCATTCTTTCTTCGACAATATTTTTATCCTTCATATCTCTATTTTTTAATCTATTAAATAATTCTGATTTACTAGGAGGCAAAATAAAAAATGTAATAAGTTTATAATTTAACTTTTGTTTTTTGATTTGCTCAGTTCCTTGCCAATCAATATCAAAAATTACATTCTCTCCTTTGCTTAAAATTTCAAATACTTGACTTTTGGATGACCCATAAAAATTTTGAAAAACTTTAGCATATTCTAGAAATTCTTTTTTTTTAATTAAATTTTTAAATTCTTCTTCGCTAATAAAAAAATAATCTTCACCATTTCTTTCATTAGTTCTTGGTTTTCTTGTTGTGTATGAAATTGAAATTTTAAAACTGTTTTGTTGTGCAATTTTTTTTACAAGTGTGGTTTTGCCTGCTCCAGACGGCGATGATAACACAACAATTATCCCGTCTTTTTCTAAAGACATTTTAATTTTGATTTTTTAATTTGCTTTACTCTCTATAAATTTTACAGCATC
>MDSV01025943.1_pt1 | contig 10552 bp, 8 predicted proteins | sample 810851 | NCBI WGS metagenome assembly MDSV01 (sample SAMN05326640, study PRJNA326480) | marine metagenome | isolation source: seawater | place: Atlantic Ocean: North East | collected 2012 | reverse complement strand
TTAATCGTCTCTTCGATTAGTCTTTTTGTTATATTTAACTCTTGCCCTTTAGATTTTTTTTCTTCAATAGATAAAGATCCCATACCTTTTAATGCTTCAGGTATAAGACCTTTTTTTCCTAAATAATAAAGTCTAATTTTTTCTAAATCATCAAGAGAGACGGCGCTCTTAATCTTATCCAGTATATTGTTTTTGTCTTCAGCCAAAGCCATTACAGTCTATTATATTTTAATAATTTAAATTATCTAGCAGATTGAGCTTTATCAACTAATGCTTTGAATGCATCAGGCTGATTCACTGCAAGATCCGCTAAAATCTTTCTATCAATTTCAATAGAAGATTTTTTTAAACCAGAAATAAATTGAGAATATGTTAGACCATGTATTCTAACCCCAGCATTGATTCGCTGTATCCAAAGCCCCCTGAAATCACTTTTCCTTTTTTTACGATCTCTGTATGCATACTGCATACCCCTCTCAACAGCTTGCACTGCTACTCTGAATACATTTTTTCTTCTACCGTAATAACCTTTAGCTCTTTTAATAACTTTTTTGTGTCTTGCTCTTGCTGTAACACCTCTTGATACTCTTGCCATAATAAATCCCCTACTTGTTATATGGTAACATGTGATCAATCAAAGCAGAGTCACCTGGTGACATAATTGCAGATTTTTTAGTGTTACGGATAAATTTATTGGAACGTTTACTCATTCCATGTCTTTTACCTGCAGGTTTAAATTTAATTTTACCTGAACCAGTTCGAGAGAATCTTTTCTTCAAACTACTTTTAGTTTTAAGCTTGGGCATTGTTAACTCCTTTAATTAAATTTACCGTTAGGCTGCCCCGCAGGCCATAACAAGTTTCCTTGGCTTATACTGATAATTAATTTTTTTGCAATATTTAGAATTTATTTAGCTACTTGAGGTACTAAAATCATCATTATTTGCTTACCTTCAAATTTTGGCTCTACCTCTACTTTTGCGTATTCTTCAACCTCTGTGGTAAGTTTTTTTAGCAAATCAAAACCAAGATTTTGGTGTTCCATCTCCCTACCTTTAAAACGCATAGAAACTTTTACTTTATTACCTCCGCCAATAAACTTTGAAAGTGCTTTTACTTTAACCTTGTAATCATGAGTATCGATACCAGGTCTCATTTTAATTTCTTTAACCTCAATTGTTTTTTGCTTCTTTTTTGCTTCCTTTTTACTTTTTTGCTCTCTGTATTTAAGCTTTCCATAATCAATAATTTTACAAACAGGAGGATTTGCTTCAGGAGAAACCTCAACTAAATCAAACCCCTCGTCTTCAGCCTGAATAAGTGCCTCACGAATGCTTAGAATACCTAATTGCTTTCCGTTACTTGATATGAGTCTTACCTCACTTGCAGTAATTTGCTCATTGATTCTTGGACCAATATCTTTCTTTGATTTGAAATTTACGGCCAAAATTATATAGAGATTGTGTTTAAGCTATAGAAGAATAGCATATTAGGAAATTAAGTTTTTTTTCATATTTGGTTAGGATATAATCTCAAATGAAATTAAATTCAAGAGCTGATTTAAAAAAAAAATTAAATTGGTTTAAAATTATTTAATATATTTTATGAAAATTTGTGTGATCAGAGCAGATAAAATGGGGGACATGATCCTAACTTTTCCAGTTATAGAGGGATTAAAAGAAGCAAATAACAATACTAATATTGATGTAATTTGCTCCCAAACAAATTTAAAAATTTGCAATAAATTTAAATCAATAAGTAAAATTATTTTATTACAAAAATCTTTTCCTAAAATTCTAAAGACAATCCAACAAATAAGAAATGAAAATTATGACTATATTTTCACATTTAGTCCCGGAATAATAAGTATATTAATATCTATTTTTTCTAAAAGTAAAATTAAATCACTATTAATATTGCAATCACGATATAAAAATAGTTTCTCAAGTAAATTATTAGAAATAATTATTGGAAAGTTATTTTATAAAAATTATAAGGTTATTAATAGGCAAAAAAATTTTCTTCAAAATAATTCAATTCATCAAACACAATTAATGAACGAATTAGTAAAAGAAAGTGGATTAAAAACTAATGATAATCAGGATATAAAACATCTATTTCAATTAGAAAAAGCAAACTATAGTTTAGAAAATTTGTGTTTAGTTCATCTTTCTTCTAAATGGATAAATAAATATTTTTCAGAAGATAGTTTCATTAATTTAATTGATAGACTAAAAAATTCAAATATTAATATAATAATGACATCTGATGAGTCCTCAAAAAATGTTTTTAATAAGATTTATAAAAGTTATAACATTATTAAAAATGAACAATTTAAAAATTTACAAGAAATAAATGAAATTTTAATTTTAGATAAATTAAGTTTTGATAACTGGATTAAAATAATTAATTCTTCATCATACGTCATAACTCCAGAGTGCGGTTGTACACATATTGCATCAATTTCAGACTGTAAACTTTGTGTGATTTATGACGCTGATAATTTACCAGATATGATTTCAAATGAATATGCACCTTGGAAAAAATCTTATACTAAACTCTTATCTAATGATAAAAAATTAGAAGAAAAAATACTATCATTCGCTAATTAATTTTTTTTCTTTTATAAAATCAATTGCTTGTTTCAAAGATAAAGAATTCATCGAATGAGTTAATATTTTGTATCCATTTTCATACTCTGATAAATTTGATTTAGAAATATTATTATCTATTCCAAAAAAAAGAATTGGTGTATTGCTTAAGGCTGCTATGTGTCCTGGACCTGTGTCATTACTAATTATCAATTTGCTTTTTTTTGCTACTGAATAAATTATTTCTGGTGGGGATTTATCAGTCAAATCAATTACATTTTCACAAGAATTTATTATATTTTCTATAGTTACTTTATCTGATTTTTGACCAACAACACATATATGATAACCTTTTGTTTCAAGATAGGCTGATAGTTTAGCATAATTATTTGGAGGCCATTGTTTATTTTTTCCTGATAAAGAAACACAAGGTATAATTAGTATAATTTTATTGCTTATAATTTCTGAAATATCAGTTGAGAGCCATGTAACGTCATTGACTATATTATTGATACCTAATAATTTAAGTTGGTTATATAAACCTTTTTGAGGAGACTCAACACCTTGAGAAGGAATAATATATTGAATATCACAATTTGACCTTGATCCATTAATTTTTACATTAAAAATTAATTTTAATAATAACCAATAATAATTAGTTCTTTTAGAGTTTTGTAAATCTATTATTAAATCATAATTATTTTTTTTTATATTAAAAATAATTTTTAAAGATTTTAATATTCCGTTTCGATTATCTTCAATAATTGAATTAAAATTACCAGATTTTTTAAGTAAATTTGAATATTTTTTCTCAGTTAATAAATCAATTTTTGCATTACTATAGTGTTTTTTTATTGAATTCATAGCAATTAAGGAAAAGGCAATATCTCCAAGAGATCCATGCTTAACAACAAGTATATTTTTAAATTGATAACTGCTCATATAGACTTAAATATTTTTTAACCATTTGAGATTTGGAAAATGTTTTTATAATATACTCTTTACTAAAAGTTGAAATATTTGAATATGTCTCATCATTTATATTAATAATATTTTTTAATTTAAAATAAATGTCTTCATATTTATGAGGCTCCACTTTATAAATGTCATCCAAATTTTGAATTTGATCTTTTACACCACCATAATTGAAAGCTAGGATTTTTTTTTCCATTACAAGAGCCTCTGATATTATTCTTCCAAATCCCTCTGCTTGTAGAGGAAACGAAACAACAACAGTTGAAAGTTGATATAAAATTTTTAAACTCTCTTTACTCATATTTCCAAAAATTTTACAGTTATTGCTTAGATTTAGATTGTTAATTTTATCTTGTAATTTTCTTGAATATGAATAATTTTTTGTATCTCCAACAAAATATAAAGACAAATTCTCATTACGCATTTTTTTGAAAACATCTAAAAACTCTAGTTGTCCTTTCCAATTTGTTAGTCTTGCTGGATATAAAATTATTTTTTTAGAAATATCAATCTTCAATTCATTCTTTAATATTTGAATTTTGTTTTCTGGTATTTTTGATTCAAAATATTCAACATCTACACCTCTATTAATTACAATAATGTTATTTGCATTTAAATTATATTTTTTTGTAATTTCATCTTTCACATAATTTGAAATTGCAACAACCTGATCAACTTTAGACAATTTTTTATTATATATTTTTTTAAAATAAGAATTTCCACTATAAACATTATGAAATGTTGAGATTGTTTTATAATTTTTATTTTTAATAAAACTTAAAATCCATGATGGTCCTCGTGAACGTAAATGTATTAAGTTAATATTATTTTCTGATATAATTTTTTTTAAATTATTGGCAATAAAGGGGTAATTAAAGAAATTTTTTGAATTTACTGACAATTGAAAATGGTTTGTATAATTTTTATCAAGTTCATTAGTTAGACGCCCACCATTAGAAATGATGTTATTTTTAATTTTTAATTCAGATAAATAATTCGAAAGTTCAATTGTACCTCTTTCGACACCGCCAGATTCTAACGATGGTAGTATTTGAGCAACATTAAATGATGACATTTTATTAAAATATAAGTATTTGTATCAAAAATGCCTTACTTTATTAATAAGAAAAAAGAAAAAATTCGTTATAAATTCGTTAAAGGTAATAGTCCTGGTATTATTTTTATTCATGGTCTGAACTCTGATATGAACGGCCAAAAAGCTTTGTCTATTGAGAAATATGCAAGAAAAAACAAGTTGAATTTTATTAGTTTTGAATGTCGTGGACATGGAAAATCTGACGGTAAATTTGAAGATTTCACAATTAAGGATTGGAAAAAAGATTTATTAGATATCATAGATCATATAACTAGAGGTCCTCTAATATTAATAGGAAGTAGTATGGGTGGATGGTTAATGTTCTTAGCTGCTAAGGCAAGATCATCAAGAATTATAGGTATGATAGGTCTAGCAGCTGCTCCGGATTATATTGATGAGTTTTATAAAAATCTGCCATTAAAGAAAAAAAATGAAATCAATAAAAAAGGAATTATTAAATTTTCTTCCTATGGTTTTAGTTATCTTATTAAAAAGAAATATATTGTTGATGGCAGAAAAAATAAAATATTTAATAAAAAATTTAAATGGAATAAACCATTAATTTTAATTCAGGGCCTTAAAGATAATGTTGTTAAACCAGATATCCCAGAAAAAATAGTTAAAAAAGTAATAGGTAACAAAATACAAATTAAACTTTTAAAAAATAGTGATCATCGATTATCAGAACCTTTTGATTTAAAAGTAATTAATGATTCTATTGGATCAATTACCAGAAGATACTAAGCTGTTTTTTCTTTTTTAATCAAAACTGGTTGATCAAATTTATTAATCATTTCTTTTGGAACTATTTGCCAAAACAACAATTTTTCATTTTCCCAATTATCTAAAAGACTTTTAGCATATCTTGAATTTGTTTCTAAAATATGTTCTTCAATTTTTTTATGTAAAATATTTTCCCAGTAGTAAGTCATTTGTTGTTGATAGAAAATATCTTCAAGATTAATTCTTAATGGCAATGTTCCTTCTTTGTCATATACAAATGACATCCCTCCGGTCATTCCTGCACCAAAATTATTACCAACTTGACCAAGTATAACAACACTTCCACCAGTCATATATTCACATCCGTTATCTCCACATCCTTCTATAACTGCATGTGCTCCTGAATTTCTTACTGCAAACCTATCTCCTGCAGTTCCTGCAGCAAAAAGTTTTCCACGTGTAGCTCCGTATAAAACTGTATTTCCAATAATTACATTTTTATTAGTTTGTAATTCTGATGAAGAAATAGGTTGAATAACAATTTTGCCACCTGATAACCCTTTAGCAACATAATCATTTGCATCTCCAAAAACTCTAAGTGTTGTTCCTTGAACACTCCATGCCCCAAAAGACTGGCCCGCAGATCCATGGAAGTTAACTGTAAAAAAATCTTCTGGCAATGATGACATGCCTTTCATATTGGTGATTTCTGAAGCAAGACGTGTACCAATTGCCCTATCAGTATTTTTAATGTTATAATTTAGTTGAATTTTTTGATCAGATTCAAAAAACGATTTAGCATCATTAATAATTTTAAGATCTAAGCTATCACTAACCTTATTAATTTTATTTTTCTTTTTATTAAAATCACCAACTGATGAATCAATAGTTTGTAAAATTGGATTTAGATCTAAATCATCTAAATCAGAACTACCTCTACTTACTTGATATAATAGATCCGACCTTCCAATAACTTCGTCAAGTGATGAAAATCCAAGTGATCCTAAAATTTCTCTTACTTCATCAGCAACAAAACTGAAAAGGTTAATTACTTTTTCAGGTGTTCCAGTAAATTTTTCTCTTAGTTTTTCGTCTTGTGAACAAACACCAACAGGACATGTATTAGAATGACATTGTCTTACCATAATACATCCCATTGCAACTAAACTGGCTGTACCTATTCCATATTCTTCGGCACCAAGCATTGCTGCGATAACAATATCTTTTCCTGTTTTTAAACCTCCATCTGTTCTAAGAATAACTTTATCTCGAAGATTATTTAAAGATAAAACCTGATGAACTTCACTTAAGCCAAGTTCCCATGGTAAACCTGCATATTTAATACTTGTTTGAGGGCTTGCGCCTGTGCCACCATTATGACCAGAAATTAGAATTGTATCTGCTTTTGCTTTAGCAACCCCTGCAGCAACAGTTCCAATACCAGATTGAGCTACAAGTTTAACACACACTCTAGCTTTTGGATTTATCTGTTTAAGATCATAAATTAATTGTGCTAAATCTTCTATTGAATATATATCATGATGAGGAGGCGGACTTATAAGCGTCACACCTTCAGTTGAGTGTCTTAGTTTAGCAATTAATGCAGTTACTTTACCTCCAGGAAGCTGCCCTCCTTCTCCAGGTTTAGCTCCTTGAGCAACTTTTATTTCAATTTCTTCACAGTTATTTAAATACTCTGCTGTAACCCCAAAACGACCGCTTGCAATTTGTTTAATTTTTGATGAAGCATTATCTCCATTGGATTTTGGTTTAAATCTTATTGGGTCCTCCCCACCCTCTCCTGAATCAGATTTAGCTCCTATTCTATTCATTGCAACTGAGAGAGTTTCATGAGCTTCTGGACTTAATGCACCTAGAGATATTCCAGGTGCTACAAGTCTTTTTCTAATTTCTTGAGATGGCTCAATAGTATTTGATAAATATTTATTATCTTTATTTTTTTTGAAATTTAAAAGGTCACGAATATTTATAGGATCCATTTCATCTATTATTGATGTGTATTTTTTAAATAAAGAATAATTATTTGAAGAAACTGCAGTTTGCAGCATATGAATTGACCTAGCTTCAAAAGCATGCTTTTCACCACCAAATCTATAACGATAATTTCCACCAATAGGTAAAGTGATTACATCATCTTCATAAGCTTTATCATGGGCAAGTCTTGATCTTTTTTCAATACCGCTAATACCAATTCCTGAAATTTTTGAACTCATTGTGGGAAAATATTTACTCATTAAATTTCTGCTAAGACCAATGGCTTCAAAATTACAACCACCTCTATAAGAATTGATAACTGAAATTCCCATTTTGCTCATTGTTTTAAGTAAGCCATTATTAATAGAATTAATAAATCTCTCCACACATTCTTCATAAGTTAAATTTTTAAATAATCCTTTTTTATGTCTATCTGCAATTGCTTGTTGAGCTAGATAAGCGTTAACACTTGTTGCCCCAACTCCAATTAAGACTGCAAAGTAATGCACATCTAAACACTCTGCTGATTGAACATTTAGTGAAATAAATGTTCTAAGACTTTTTTTTATTAAATAATGGTGAACAGAACTAGTAACTAAAATCATTGGTAGAGCTATTCTTGATTTAGAAAGCGCTTTATCACTCAAAATTATATGTACGTAACCTTCTCTTACCGCTTGCTCTGCTTCATTATTTATTCTTAATATTTCTTTTTCAAAATTATTTTCAGGATTAATTATATCCATAGTGGTATCAATAATTTTTACTGTATCTTTCATATACTTACGCATAGATTTAAATTGTTCTATGGAAAGTACTGGGGTATTTAATTGTAGATGATCACATTGTGCTTCATCTTCATCAAGAATATTACTAAGATTACCTATTCTAGTTCTAAGACTCATAACAACCCTCTCCCTTAGAGAGTCAATTGGTGGGTTAGTGACTTGACTAAAATTTTGTCTAAAAAAATGATGGAGCCCTCTATATTTATTAGAAAGAACAGCAAGTGGTGTATCATCTCCCATCGACCCTGTTGCTTCCTTTTTTTCTGCAATCATTGGATGAAGAATTAATTCAATATCCTCGACTGACCAGGCAAAACATGCCATTCTTTTTCTTAAATCACCTGGATCTAAATCTCTAAATTCTTCATCTGTAGATTTTACTAATTTATCAATATAGGTAATTTTTTTAGTCCAGTCCCCAAAAGGCTTGATATCAGATAAATATTTTTTAATTTGATCATCTTTAAAAAATTTTTTATCTTTAAAATTTATTGCTATTAATTGTCCCGGACCAACTCTTCCTCTTTCTATTACATTGCTTTCATCGACAATTATCATGCCTGTTTCAGATCCTGCAATCAAAAGATTTTCAGTCAAAGTATATCGCATTGGTCGTAAACCATTTCTATCCATTCCTGCGATAGCCCAATCACCATAAGCACCGCAGATTGCTGCTGGACCATCCCATGGCTCCATAACTGCTCCTCCATAAGCATATAGGTCTTTCAGTTTTTTTGGGAAATCTCTTCTATGAGCCCACGCTTCTGGGATTGTTATAATTTTAGCCATTGGAAGTGAACGATTAGCTTTAACTAGTAATTCAATTGTAGAGTCTAAAGCTGCTGAGTCTGAAGCTTTTGAGTCTATAATTGGTTTTAAATCATCAACATTACTTCCAAAATTTTCATGTTGCATTCTTGGTTCATGTGCACTCATCCAGTTTTTGTTTCCTTTAAGTGTATTAATTTCTCCATTGTGAGCAATAACTCTAAAAGGTTGTGCTAAAGACCAAGTTGGAAAAGTATTTGTAGAATATCTTTGATGATAAACTGCAAATTTAGATATAAAATTATTTTTTTGAATATCGGGATAAAAATTAGATAGCTGTTCTGCTAAAAACATTCCCTTATAAACAATAGATTGACATGAAAGAGAGCAAATATAAAAATCAGAAATATTTTGTTTTCTAATTTCTTTTTCAATTCTTTTTCTAACTAAAAAAAGTTTATTTTCAAATTCTTTTTCATCTTCATAATGTTCATTGCAAATTAAAATTTGTTCAATTTCTGGACGTGTAGCTTTTGCCTTCTCTCCAATAATTGAGGAGTTTATAGGTACATGCCTCCATCCAAATATTTTAAGATCTTCTCTTAATATTTCTGATTCAACAATTGTTCGAGCTTTCTCTTGTGCAGCAAAATCAGTTCTTGGTAAAAAAATCATTCCAACACCAAATGGAAATTCATTAGGTGTGTGACCTGTTCTTTCTATTTTTTCTCTAAAAAAATCTTTAGGTATTGATAACTGAATTCCAGCGCCATCACCCGTTTTACCATCCGCATCTACAGCCCCTCGATGATATAAAACTTTAAGTGCTTGAACACCAAACTCCACAATTTCTCTTGTCTCAGAGCCATCCAGTGATGCTATTAATCCTACTCCACAAGATGAATGTTCTTCTTGAGGGTTATAAATATGGTTTTCTTCAAGAAATTTTTTATTTTTTTTATATTTTTCAACAATATTATTACTCATTAACTACTCTTTGATGAGAATTATTTTCTATATCAAATTTATTTTTAATATATTGATGAATGTTACTTGCTGCATCTCTTCCATCTTTTATACCCCATACAACAAGGCTTGCTCCACGAACTATATCTCCAGCTGCAAAAACACCATCTAAAGAAGTCATCATATTTTTATAATTTATTTTTAAGGTTCCCCAGCGAGTTACAGTTAAAATATCATCATTAAAAAGCTTTGGAAGATCTTCAGGTTCAAAACCCAGTGCCTCAATTACTAAATCAGCTTCAAGATTTTGTTCAGTTCCCTCTTTTGGCTCAGGACTTCTTCTTCCTGATTCATCAGGTTCTCCAAGTTGCATTAAAACAGTTTCAACATTTTTAACAATACCATTACCTAAATACTTAGTTGGTAAAGTTAGCCATTTAAAGTCAACCCCTTCTTCAATTGCATTTTGAACCTCTCTTTGTGAGCCCGGCATATTTGCTTTGTCTCTTCTATATAAACATTTAACAGATTTTGCTCCTTGTCTAACAGCAGTTCTGACACAATCCATGGCAGTATCCCCACCACCTATAACGACGACATTTTTTCCATTAGCATTTAATCTCCCATTAATAAAATCATCAACTTTATCT
>MDSV01016783.1_pt1 | contig 10552 bp, 9 predicted proteins | sample 810851 | NCBI WGS metagenome assembly MDSV01 (sample SAMN05326640, study PRJNA326480) | marine metagenome | isolation source: seawater | place: Atlantic Ocean: North East | collected 2012 | reverse complement strand
CGCGCAGATCGACCTGCGCAACGGCATGCCCCGCTGGTTCTACTACCTCGTCGCCGTGCAGTTCGCGCGCGTCATGCGCAACTTCAGGCGCGGGATCGTGCTGAGCAAGGACGACGAGCGCTGGTGGGACTTCGGCTCCTCCGACGGGACCTCCAGCCAGGGCTCCTTCGGGGACGACAAGCGCTCGTGACGGCGTTTCCTGACTGAACGGAGGCGTCGCTCGGAGGCGGAACGGATGACTTAGGTGTGCATAGCTGTGAATAGCGGTACATAGACGCGACGATACTCGCGGACCACGAATAGTGAATAATCGAACGTTACGGCGATCGAAAGCGAACACGCGCTGTTGGTACATCTCGTGTCGGCCATAACGTACGCGTGACTACCACTCTCGTAGTGTGCGAGTGACGCGAAACCATCGACGACGCCCACTGTCGTGTGGCGAACAGTCAATCACGCGGCGGGCGCGGGCGCGGGCGGCGTGACGTTCGTGAGCGCGTCGGGCGCGGGCTGCCCGCCGCCCACCTCGCCCTCGCTCAGCGTGTAGCACGCCTCGCCGTGGCACCACATGTCCAGCCCCTCGCCCTGCTCGGCGCCATCGGGCACGCGCAGATCGCCGCCCACGATCGCCTTGGTCGCCATCAGGCAGGCGTACGACGCCGCCGCCGTGTACAGCGCAGTGCCCACCGCGGCGGCGCACTGAATGAACGTTTGCGCCGCGACGGTGGTCTCGGCGTTGAAGCCGCCGAGCGCCGGCGCGGCGACGATGCCGAGCAGGCACGTGCCGATGAACCCGCCGACGCCATGCACGCCGAAGACGTCCAGCGAGTCGTCGTAGCCGTACTTCTCCTTCACCACCAGCGAGAAGAAGCGGCACACCACGCCGCCGGCGACGCCGAGCAGAAGCGCGCCGAGGGGGCCGACGAAGCCCGCGCAGGGCGTGACTGTGGCGAGCCCGGCGATGGAGCCGGTGGCGATGCCCAGCATGGACGCCTTGCCCGTCTCCGCGACGTCCTGCGCGGTCCAGACGATGGCGGCGGTCGCAGCGGCGATCTGGGTCGCCAGGCACGCGAACGCGGCGTCCGCTCCGGCGACGAGCGCGCTGCCGCCGTTGAAGCCGTACCACCCCACCCAGAGCATGCCGGTGCCGAGCACGGTGAGTACCAGGTTCCCGGCCACCATCTTGTTCTCCTTGCGCGGGCCGAGCACGGCGGCGCCCACCAGCGCGCCGATGCCGGCGGTGATGTGCACGACGATACCGCCCGCGAAGTCGAGCACGCCCGCGGCGGCCATGGCGCCGCCGGGGCCCCAGACCATGTGGCACGCGGGGAAGTACACGGCGAACATCCACAACGCGCAGTACCACATCACGGCGGAGAACTTCATGCGCTCGACGAACGAGCCCACCATGAGGGCAGGCGTGATGATCGCGAACGTCATCTGGTACAGCGCCCACAGCGCTTCGGGGATGGTTTCCCAGACGCTCGCCTTGGTGACGCCCGCGAGGAACGCCTTGTCCAGGCCGCCGAGCACGCCGTTGCCGAGCTCGGAAAACGACAGCGAGTATCCGACGGAGTACCACATCAGGGTCATGAGGCACGTCAGGGAGAAGCACTGCATGAGCACGGAGAGCATGTTCTTGCGCTTGACGATGCCAGCGTAGAACGCGGACAGGCCAGGGATGGTCATGAACAGCACCAGGGCTGCGGGAGGGTCACGTTCGAGAGGGTGACGGGGTAACGCGGGGTCGGTCAGTCGCAGTCGCCGTCGCCGTCATTCGTCGATCCGTCTTTGCATCCGGATCACGCGCATCTCGAAACGGCTGGTTTCCCGCGAAACGGCGTCGGCGCGCGTTTCTTCCGCCGCGAAAAAGCGCTCGCGAGACGGCGATTTGCCGCCGCGCTCTGCCCGGCGGTCGCGCGTTCGGGGACGTACCGGTGGAGATGAGGATCCAGGCGGTATCAGCCTGGTTGATGGTCGCCACCGCGGCGGCCGCGGCGGCGGCGGGGCCCGTGGGGGCCATCGCCGCGACCGCGGCGGCGAACGCCATCGCGGGCACCGCGAACTTCTTCGCGGGTGCGGCGGGCGCGCTGCAAGCGTGCTCGGCCGAATCGACGGCGCGCGCCGGGGTCGCACGCGAGTTGATCTCGGTGCGTTCGTCGGCGGCGGCAGCAACCTTAAGGGACAATCCACGCGTGGCGACCGCGCCGGGCATCGCGCGGACCGTGACGCAGCCGAGGGAAGTCGCGACCGGGCGCGCGGTGGCGCGCGCGATCCCGCGAGAGGCTGATCTCGATTTCAGCGCCGCGACGCGCACGTCGCCGACGGTTCGCGCACCGAGCGCGAAGGTGGAGGCCATTTCGATGCGTGAACGCTCTCAGTAATGGATGTGCGATGCGCCGATTTCCGAGGAGGATCGGGTCGAGCGAAGGTCGTGCCGCGCGAGTGCGTGTGACGCCGGGCGGGATGGAATAATAACGACTTCTGTTCGCGACGAAAAGACGGACGGCGCCCTTTCGAGAGGGAAGCGACGCTCAACTTTGTACAACTTCTCACAGAACATTTAGTTTCAAACATTCGCAAATTGGCGACACCAATCATAGCTGGTCTGCTGTTCCACAAATGCTGGTGGCGATTGCCTCCGATTCGTCTTTTCCTGTTTCCTCCGATCCTCCCGGCGCGCGGCGCCCATCTTCTCGGCACTCCGAGATGGCGTCACCCGACGACGGAGCGGATGAGCTCCGCACGATCGTCCTGCGCGCGCCCGGAATCGAGGTGCACGTCTCCCCCTTCGGCGCGACGATCACGCGCATACTCGTTCCCGACCGAGACGGCGTCGTGGCGGACGTCGCGCTCGGGTACGACGACTTGGAGAGCTACGATTCCGCCGTCGACCGCCCGTACTTCGGCGCGGTCGTCGGCCGCGTCGCGAACCGCATCGCGAACGCGCGGTTCGAGGTGCGGGACGACGACGGATCCGTCGTCACGCGCAGCGACGCCCTGGTCGCCAACGACGGCCCGAACTGCCTGCACGGCGGCGCGCGCGGGTTCGACCGTCGCTGGTGGGCGGTCGCGTCGCGTTCGGAAGACGGCACCCGCGTTCGGTTGACGCGCGTCTCTCCAGACGGCGAGGAGGGCTTCCCCGGCGCGTGCGCGGCGGACGTCGAGTACGCGGTGAGCGCTGAGGAAACGAACGCGCGCGGAGGCGCGTGTCTGCGCACCACCATGACCGCCACGGTCGACGCGGCGTGCCCCGTGAACCTCGCGCAGCACACGTACTTCAACCTCGCGGGCCACGGCGCGTCCGCGCGCGGCGACGGCGACGAAATCGTCGACGCGACGTCGCACGTGCTTCGCCTCCGCGCGTCGCGGTTCGCTCCCGTGGACGGCGCGTGTCTACCCACCGGCGCGCTGGTGGACGTGAAAGGCACGCCGTTCGACTTCACCGCGCCGCGCGCGATCGGCGCGCGCATGCCCCCGGTCGAGCGCCCGGACGACCCGGGCGGGTTCGACCACAACTTCGCGCTGGACGACGACGACGCCGCGGCGGGGGAGGCGCGCTCGCGCGACGCGCGGCGCCCGCGTCGCCTGCGCGTCGCCGCCGAGGCGCGCGAGCCTCGGTCGGGCCGGTGCATGGTGCTCGAGTGCGACGCGCCGGGCGTGCAACTGTACACGGGCAACTTCCTGAACGGCCAGAAGGGGAAGGATGGCGTGGTGTACGGCAAACACGCGGGGTTCTGCCTGGAGACGCAGCACTTCCCAAATTGCGTCAACGAACCCGAGTTCGAGTCGTGCGTGCTTTCGCCGGGCGAGACGTACGCGCACCGGATGGTGCACAGGTTCTTCGCGGAGTAGTGACGGATCATGAGACACGAGCGCGTGGGAGTCGTGTGTGTCGTGTGATGTGCGCTCTGCGCGTGACGCGCGCGCGCTACGCCCGGATCAACCTCCGCAATCGCGTTTTTCTTTAATAGGTACGCAGTCGCTGTTAGAACAACCACCCGCGGAACAGGAGGAGGAGAAACACGAAGCCGACCACCGCCGCGAGGGGCGCGTACTTTTGAATCAGCGCCTGTCTGCTGAGATCCTTAGCGCGCGAGCTGTACTTCCGCGACTCGTTCCGCAGAGTCTCGGACATCGAGCTGACGTGATCCAGACGCTCGCCCTGGCCGAGGATGTCGTTGATGTTGCGCGTCATGACGCTCTGTATGTCGTGCAGATCTTCGTTCAGTTTTGTCAAGTTGCGCTGCGTGCGCGTGTCCTGGTACAACTTTTTGGTTTTCTGGATGAAGGTGTCGAACTTGATGAAGGCGTACGGGCGCGCCACCGTCTCCACGGCGGCGCCGTTCTGCGCGGCGAACTCCCTCTGCAGGTCCTCCAGGTACTGGTACGCCAGCTTCTTGGGGTACCCGCGGTCGCTCAGCGTGAGGTAACACACGCCCTGCTCGATCATGTAGTGCAGGAAGTACGGGCCGGACTCGTAGCTCATGCGCGAGGGGGGAGGAGGGCCCGTGGAGAGCTTCTTGAACAGGGTCTTCGCCTGCTGCTTGTACGTCTCTAGGTCAGCCTGGCGGTCGCTCTCCAGCCCCTCCGCGAGGGGTAAGCCGTCCGCCACGCGGGCGAGCATCGTGAGCTTCACCATCCCGGCGCCGTGCGCCCTCGCGAAATGCCACCAGATTGGCCAGATTCCGCGGCTTCCCACGCCTGGAACGACGACTGAAAAAAACTCGAGTCTGCCTTGCTCGCCACTTACGCGCGCGCGGGCGCACGTTCGTCGGGACGCGCGGCATGTCTCAGGGCGGACACAACCCGTTCCTCCCCACGGACGACGTCGGGTTCGGCGGCGGCGGGTTCGGGGGCTTACCTCCCACGTACGCCCCTCCACCCACGCACGTCCTCGAGGATACCGACGCGGACGATGAGGGTGGCTCGAAAAACACCGACGCGAAGCCTCTCCTGACAACGGAGGAGACCGGCCCCTCGAAACCCGCTCTGCCGTTCGCGGCGGGTGGAGCCACGGGTCTGGCCAGCGTTGGCGCGATGTTCGCCGGCGGGGGTGCCTCGGCGCCATCAGCGGCGCCCCCCCCGCCGCTCGCGTCCGACCCGCTCGAGACGACGAAGCGAGAAAAACTCAAAAAAACCTCCTGGGTCTTCTCCGCGGCGTACTACCAGCAGTTCTTCGACGTGGACGCCGACGACGTGCTTCGCCGCGCGAAGCACGCGCTTCTCACCCCTTGGCACGGCGGGTTCCAGGCGCTGTACGACGACACGCCCGATCTGTACGGCCCGTTCTGGGTGTGCGCCACGCTGGTGTTCGTGATCGCCATGGGAGGCCAATACGCGTCGTACCTCTCGGGCAACGCCGAGCGACGCGCGCGGTGGAACTTCGACCCGCACGTCGTCGCCGCCAGCGCGGCGGCGACGTACGGCTACGTGTTTTTCGTCCCGATCGTCGCGTACTTCTGCTTGCGGTGCGTCGCGAACGTGCGGCCGGGCGGCGAGCAGAACTTGTCGTTGATAGGCCTCGTGTGTACCTACGGGTACGCGTGTTTCTCGTTCGTTCCCGCGGGGGTCGTCTCCGTGGTTCCGTCCGAGTCGGCGCGCTGGTTCGCATTCGCGCTCGCCGCGGCGACCGGCGCGACGTTTCTGCTCGTCAACGCGGCGCGCCCGCTGTCGCGGGACGCCAGCGAGGGGGTCGCGTTCCAGACACCCTTCTGCGCGTGCGTCGTGGGAGGGCACGTGCTTTTCGCGGTGGTCGTGAAGCTGTGGTTCTTCACGCACTTCTGACGACGATCGCGCGAACGCGCGGCGCGCGGAGATTCGCGGCGGGCCATATCATAGCTCTCGTTGTCCTGAGGATCTCGTCGTCGTCATCTCTCACAGCACTCGCGAAGTGAAGAGCATTTTTAGCGTTCGAGACGAACCGTCGCCGCGGTTCGCGCCAATCGTGACACACGGCATCGGTAACAACCGTCGTCCCTTCGCGGCGGGCTTCGTTCTCTCCCTCGCGCGGCCTCCGGTCGGCGCGGTACCATGCACGCCGCGTCCGCGACGTCCTTTGCACACGGGCTCCGCCCCGCCGCGTCCGGTCGCGTCTCCTCCGCGCGCGCTCGCGCTCCGCCCGTCGCCGCGCCGTCGGGTCTCGTCGCGGAAGCGCAGCCCCAGCGGTCCGGGTTCGTCTCCGGCCGTCGCTTGCCCTCCAGCCCCGCGCGCCGCGCCCCCCCCTCGCGCGCGGCGCCTTCCGTCGCCGCCGCCGCGCCCGCCGCCGCGATCACGGCGACCATGACCTCGCTCCAGTTCACGCCCGTGGACGCGCTGTGCGGCGGCGCGCTCCTCGGGATCGCCTCCATCGCGAAGCTCGCGCTGACCGGCCGCGTGCTGGGCGTTAGCGAGTCCTTCAAGCGGCCCGTCACCGGTGACGTCCGCGGCTCGGACGCGGCGTTCATCGCCGGCCTGCTGCTCGCCGGTGCGACGCACACCGCCATCTCGGGAGGCGTCGCCGCGATGCCTCACGAGCCCATGGTCCCGCTGGCGCGGGTGGCGCTGGCGGGCTTCCTCGTCGGCGTCGGCAGCAGCCTCGGCAACGGATGCACCTCCGGGCACGGCATCTGCGGCAACGCGCGCCTCTCGCCGCGCTCGATGGCGTACACGTGCGTGTTCATGCTCTTCGGGTTCGGCGCGGCGACGCTCGCGGGCACGAACGCGGCGCTCGGCATCGCGGAGACCAGCGCGTTACGCGACGTCGTCTACCCCGCGGCGGCTTCCGTGGCGCGCTGGGCGGCGGCGGCGGCAGCGGCGATCGCGGCGTTCGCCGCGCTCGGCTTCCTCGCGTCCCCGCGCGGGTCGAGTCTCGACAAGAGCGTCGGGAACGAGCCACGCGCCGGGCTCGAACCTCTGCTGGTTTCCCAGACGGACGCCGAGACTTCCGCGACGAGACTTCCCCGCGCCGACGTTTTGGCGCGCCGGAAGCGGCTCGACGTCGTCTCCGATTTCGTCGTCGGCGCGGTGTTCGGCGCCGGGCTCGTCGTGTCGGGGATGATTCACCCCGCGAAGGTCTCCGGCTTCCTCTCGCCGACGTCCGCCGCCTGGGACCCGAATCTGGCGCTGGTGATGGGCGGCGCTCTGGCGCTGTGTGTCCCGGGCTTCGCGCTCGTGCGGAGGACCATCAAGCGCCCGGCATGCGCGGCGGACTTCTCCACGCCGTCGGCGACGCGGGTGGACGCCAAGCTCGCGGCGGGCGGAGTGTGCTTCGGCGCGGGCTGGGGCATCGGCGGAATTTGCCCGGGGCCGGCGGTGGTCGCGCTGGCCTCGGGTGTGAACCCACTGCCGGTCGCCACGTGGCTCGCCGCCATGGTCGCGGGGATCGCCGTGGATAAGCGACTGCTCAGGAAAGCGATCCCCGCGCTGGCGTAGTCGCGAACGAAAGTACTGCATACGTAGAGTCAAAATTTATATCGATGCGGAGTTTCGTTCAAGACGATCGCGCGTTCGTCTTCCCGGACGCGCACACTTCGTCGCGCTCGCTCAGCGTCGCGGGTGGCGCTCGCCATGGCCGCCGGCAGCGGGGCGTTCCGCGTGACCGTGCGCACGGAAGGGCTCGTGGAGCTGCGATTCGTGATGCCGTTACCGCTGGCTCCGCCCACGGTGCGATTGATGCGAGAAGCCGCGTTCGACCGCGTGCAGCGCCTGACGAACGTGGCGGTCACGTTGGGCGACGGGGGACACGTGCGGGACGACGACGGGTGCGTGCTGTTCTCGAACGACTTGGTGCAGGACGTGCTCGACGACGGGGACGTCGTCGTCTTGACGATCCAGGCTGAGGAAACCGAGGAACCCGAGGCGAAACCGCCTCGACGAGCGAGGTCGGGTAGAAATCCCAATCAGCACGCGTAACAACGCACGTCGGGTCGCCGTCGTCACCGCCGTCGCTTCTTTCGCGAACCTCTCGTCGCTTCCTCCGCGGCGATGGCGTCGAAATCGTCTTCGTACTCATCGATTCGCCCCGCCATCTGCGCCTCCAGCATCGCTTCCAGCGCGTTGTCCATGGCGTCGTCCATAGCGTCCGAGTCGTCGCCGTCGCCGTCGCCGTCGCCGCCGTCCCAATCCTCGCCCCCCCGCATTTTTCGATCGCCGGCGCTCTTTTTCTCCGCGCCCAGCTCCGCCGCCGCGCGGACGTACTCCTGGAGCACCCGGCGCTTGTACTCGGGGCACAGGAAGAACGCGTGTTTCACGCCCGGACCGTTCCCGTTCGATTTCGTGTTCACGCTCTCGTTCGTGATGAGCGCGTGGAACAATTTAAGCGTCTTCGCGTCGCAGGAAAAACGCTCGTGGTACGAAACCATCTGCGCGGCGACGAGCGCGACGCGCGCGCGCAGTCTCGGGAAATGCGCGTCGTCCCGGGTCCCGTCGCCGCGCCTCAAGTACGCGGGCTCGTAAGCCTCATCAGCGAACCCGAAACTGACGCAGACGCGCGGCTCGTGCGCCTCGCCGTACGACGGCGGCGTCGGCGGCGGCGGAGCCGAGCCCCAGTGGATGACCCTGTGCGTGAACACGACCGCCGATCCCGCCTCGGCGGGGACGCTCGCGATGCGTTGGTACGCCTCTTTGTTCGGCAACGCCAGACGCAGGGGATCCGTCTCGCGAGGAGGTTTCTTCGACTCTTCGTCGCCTTCCGAAGAGTCGTCGTCCACGTCCGTCCCCGAGGCGTCGTCGTCGCCGTCGTCGTCGCCGTCGACGTACCCCGGGTCGCGCGGCGCCGGCACGAAGCACAGGCACGAGTTTTCCGGCCCCGCGTCCGTGAGCGGCACCCACGCCGTGGCGTACATCGCCGTGCCGTCCTCCCGGAACGTGCGCCGCGCGTCATCGGGCTGCCTATCCCTGTGCGGCGAGAACGCGGTCGGCGCCGCGTCGCGCGCGCCGACGTGCCACAGCAGCGCGTCGTGATTCAGACGGTTGCCGGTCGTCTCGAACACGAACGCGGAGAGCTCGAGGGCCACCGCCCACGCCTCGTCGTACACGAGCAGCCACGTAGGGTTCCAGCCGTGCTGCATCAGGCGCATCGCCGCGCTCGCCAACACCCGATGGTTCGTCGTGCGCCAGGGGAGTCTGTGGCTCGGGATCTTCGTGAAGCCCTGCTCGATGATGCGCGCGCGCACGTCCTGCGCGAACCCGTCGCCGGACCCGAAGTCGGACATGGCGCGCACCGAATCGGTGAAGGCCTCGTCGTCGACGTGCAGCTCGGGGCACAGCGAGCGCCAGTACTCGGGGTCCAGCGCGCGCGCGGGCGTGACCAGACGCGCGTGCATCGAGGGGTCCGGACACGCCGCGTTCAGGTCCGGAAGGGGCGGGGGGGCGCTGCGAGGCGCCATCGCGCGAGCGGCGGTGCGCCGAGAAATGCGCTGTCGGCGGTTGGGAAACTGGCTTTTTTTCGCTCTCGAAACTTCCGGGACCACCCGGCGAGTTAGGGTTCACTCCCACGCGCGCTCCGCGAGGGTGATGGCCGCTTCCATCGCGAGACGAGCGATGAGCACGATAACCAAGAAACCGCACCTGTACTACATGTCCGCGTGGTTCTGCCCGTTCGCGCACCGCGCGACGCTCGCGCTGGAGCACCACGGCGACCACCTGACGTACGAGTGGATCGAGGCGCTGGGGTGGGAGAAACGAAAAGCGACGGGGGCGTCGCACGACAAGGGTTCGTCGTTGACCACGGAGCACGAGAACTGGTACCACTTCAAGGCGCCCGAGCTCATGAAACACAATCCGCTGGGAATGGTGCCCACGCTGGTCAGCGAGGCGACGTTTTTGGAGGATGACCGTCTAGGCCCCATCAAACCGCCCGTGCGCGAGTCGCTCGTCGCCATCGAGTTCGTGGACGAGCTCGTGCGCGGCGGCGACGCGCCCATCTTGCCGCCGTGCCCTTACGAGCGCGCCAGGGCGCGCGTCGCCGCGGACGTCGTGAACAAACAGATCTGCAGCAAGTACTACCACGTCTTAGTGCGCCAGGACCCGGTGGAACAACGCGAAGGCTTCGAGGCGCTCTTGAAAGGCATCGACGGTTTCGGCGGCGAGTGCGTCGGCCCCGACGGCGGACCGTTTCACGGCGGAAAGAAAACGCCGGGTTTGGTGGATTACGCGCTGTTCCCGTGGGCGCACAGAATACCCGTGTTCGAGCACTACAGAGGCGAGAACTTCAAGATTCCTCGTGACACGCCTAATCTCGCCAAGTACCACGAATGGCTCGCCGCGATGCACGCGCTGCCGCGCGTGAAAAAGACGTGCCCGCCCTGGGACGAGTACCTCGCGCACATCGGGCGGTACGCCGACGGCTCGGCGCGGTCCAAGGTGGCCAACGCCGTGCGCGACGGCAGAGACGCGCACCAGTACGACGACGAAAAGGACGACACCAGCCACTGATGAGATGGATGTTTTTTTGGTAAACGCACTGGGTAGTCTACCGTGGTAGTTCCGTATCTCCCGATATACGTATGTAGCTACGGCGTGTCGTTCCATCGATCGCCCCGCGATGTGTGGCACTACGCGCGACGCACGG
>MDSV01236943.1_pt1 | contig 10553 bp, 5 predicted proteins | sample 810851 | NCBI WGS metagenome assembly MDSV01 (sample SAMN05326640, study PRJNA326480) | marine metagenome | isolation source: seawater | place: Atlantic Ocean: North East | collected 2012 | reverse complement strand
GTTTAAAAAAATCTATCGATGAGATTTCCATAAATAAACATCTAGAAGATATGGCCTCAAAAACAATTATATTTCCCTCTTTTCCAACAACGAACGGGACTCAATATAAAGTATGGTACATAAACAACGACAAAAGTTTTGTAACTGAGTCTTGTATTAGTAACTGTTTAAAACCGCAAATTACAGAAGCGCTAGATGAAAACAAAATAGAAATGGATAGGACAATAAAGCATAAAAATGTGCATCTCAGTCCTAAGTTTACGAGGACCTTTGAATCAGACAAAAGAATGATACAGATCGTTATTGAATCAGTAGTTCACCAGCGATTTGGCCTACTCGCAAAGCGTATTTTTCGCTTACTTTTTATCAACCGTCGTCTTGATCAAAAAGAAATATCGGAAATGGCAATGCTCCCAATAAAGCAAACTCGTGAAATCTTGTATAAACTTTTCAAAAGTGAATACATTAAAATTCAAGAAGTTTCTCGAACCTCTGATCATGCTCCTTCACGGACACTGTATTTTTGGTATGTTGATCTTGATTGCATCAGGCATAAGATTTGTCAAAATTGTTTCCAAGCCTATCTGAATATATCAAAAATTCTTTCCAAGAAATACGCCAATGTTGAACGAGGGTCAAATATGTCTTCAGAAGAAATCTTATTTCAGTACTGTTCCGACCGCGGTAGAATGATACAGGGGGCTTCCTTTAGTATTAAATATCTAGCACGCATTGCTTCTTTGTTTGCAGCTATGGACCTAATAATGGATAATGAGAAGTGTTGAGCTCCAAGTTTTTATGTGAGTCAGCTTATAATATTGTTACTGTGACGTCGATATTTGTAATTATGATCTAATAAAGCGCCCACAGCACAGACGGTTGCGTGATATTTCCTGTCACTAATTTCGCTTTGCAACCAGCTACCATCAAAATGTTGCGTGCTTATCAAAAATTTAGTAGCCTGTTGGATATCTTCATCTAACTCAGAAATTCCGACACCTTTCAGTGCCTGTACAAATTCCCCAGTAATTTCAACATCTCTCACCCTAATGAAATTTGGCAAATTGAATTTCATGAAAGATATCTCAATAAGCCACTCTTCTGGAATCAGACTATACTGACACCATTCACTTTTAGTGAATATTTTGTGGGTCACAAAATAGCTATGCTCGCGAAATATATTGTTTTCTGACTTGGAAAAGCTTAAGCTTGCATTCTTAGTGTGACAACGAATATCTAAGTCAACTTCAGATCCATTTTCGATGTGAACCCCGTTTTCACGAAAGAAAAATGACCACACCATATCGTCATTCAACTCTTTGTCTTTTGTTTTATGAAGGGTGTTTGTTTTATTGTTTTGTTTATTTATGCTAAGGAGTGTACTCGAATGCAATCTATTTATTTTTGCATAAATCTGTTTTCGTAACTTTGCATGATTCCTTGATAGCTTATATAATACAAAAATCCCTTCGAGGAGGTATTTGATGTCTTCAGGCCCTGCACCAAATTGCAAGCAAGAACTCAATATTTGCCATTTTTCGACCCCAATGTTCAAATTACTTTCGCAGATACCTACTATGTCATCATCACACGATATTTCCATAAAAAAATACAACGTGACTAATATATCACTTCCCCATTCATTAAAAAAAACATCATCATTTATCTTTGAAGCAATGAAAGAAAGGCCATTTAAGATAGCTCGTCTGCGCGAGCTGAACGCAAGTGAGAAGTCAGAACTCTTGGATGTGTTTGAGTTCTTTACTGGGGAGGAACATCGTGGAATTTTGCAGAAGTTAAGCACAGATGATATCCAAGAGAATACTCTAGCATCAGCACCAAAGAGATTGCATGAACGTATAATCCTGTTTTTTAATGACATCATCGAGTTCTTGTCATCCACTTCTATTGATCTAACACTCCATATACAATTGAATATTTGCTCAATCACACTCTCTTCAAAATTTGAATCTATCAGCTTAGGAAGCTCAATGAAGAATGTTTCATATTCATTTCTTGTCCATGACTTGTGACAAATTTCAGAATACGTTCTACCGGCTATTTTTTCTAAATCCCCAAAGTGAACTGGTGTCGTTTTTAGGAAAAGTTCCACCATTGGTAAATATTCTAAATTAATTATCAAAGTGTCTAGTACGAACTGGCTGAGCTCTTGATCGAGATTTTGAATCGTTGTCTTCGTAAATTCACTGCACAACAAGATGCACTTCTCAATTATCTTTGGAAAATTGTGTTGTAGATTATTGCAACAATATTTAAGCGTAGCACTTCGAACCTTTTCGTTCAAATGATCATTCATGTAGAGTAGCTGCAAGGGTTCGCATCTGTGCGCGCCATCGTCATTTTTCAATTGTTTCAAGGACTCATGAAGCGAGCATTCAAACTGTTCCTGCCATATTTCAAAGAATAGAAAAGAGATTTCTTTCATTATTTTTCTGCGCAAGCAATTGACATAGTTTTGTAACAACCTTTTCCTTAGAGCAGTATCATTTGTCTCATGAACGCTCAAAACTTCTTGAGGTACAAAAGGTAAAACTTCATCAAGGAAAATCTTCAAAAAACTCTCAAAAGTTTTCTGAATCGAATTTTGTGTGTATTCCTTCAATCCTCCCATGCAGATTGCTAGGAAATAATATTTGACAATTCTCTCCTTGGATCTTGAGATTTCAAAGAAGATTTGTGCAATTTTTGTAGGTTTTGCACCAAACACAAGTCCAAATTCAATGCACGCATCAAGGCATAAGAAAATATTGGAATTAAGAGCTGGCAATTTTTCATAGGCATAAGAAACTCTCTCTGAGAGGAATAGTTCATCAAATGCACAATGATACATTTTGGATTTTATAACTCTACTGAAGAGTATCATATCATACACCAATTTTCCCAAGAAATGTTCATGACAACATGAAAAATGAAACAGTTCTCGAAGCAGAAATCTGCAATTAGTCATTGTTTTGATAAGTAATGTGCGTACTCTATGATAATCTTGAGCATTATCATGGAATGGATAAGAAGAATCGGTGCATAGAATATCTATTAGTTCCCTTAGACTCGATTCATGGATATTCTGACTTTTTGAATATACAAGCACACTACAATTCTTGCAAAATTCGTCATATAATTTGGCATTATTTGCAGTTAAATAATCCAGCGAAGTAAGCTCTCTGAGTCTCAGCAGAATCAGATTTTCCTCAAATTTAGAAGATTTTGGCTCCCTCAAATTATTTACGATGAAAAATCTTTTCTTTTCGTGATGGAAATTTTCAGCCATAAGATATTGTAAAAGAAGGGTACGAAATCCATCATCGATTTTCCTTTCATCACATACATGTATTACAGTTGAAGCAGAACCAGTCGCGTCATTGTGCATCTTCTTCGACTCAAAAGTGCTTTTCGAAGTAAGGCTAGGTGTATCAATTAGCTCAAGACCATTTATAAACAAATTGCTTGGGTACTGAATCACAATGTATCGAATAATATGACTGAATTTATTGTCACAGCAGGTGTTATGAAATATAAAACTCTTGATCTGCTTGACTTGTTCTTCAAACGTGGAATAATTCCTGGGTGTAAATGATATACATGTTCCAAGAAAATTTATTAAGTCCTTTGGGACACAAATATTTTCGAAATCTATTTCCTTGATATTTGTATTGGCATTCAAACCAAGTATTGATAAAGCTTTGCGCAAAAGCACACCAGTCATACTGCTCTTGTCAGGAGAATGCGTCTTCCTGTCCGAGCAAAAACTTGTTGGGAAATACGTGCCATTTTCTACCTCCATTCGACTGTTTTTTATCGAATCTTTCAAAAGGTCTAAAAGACTTTGAATTGTTTGAGCCTGATCAAAGACTAGAGTAACTCTTAACTCCGATCCATACACTATTCGGGAAGGAACTTTAGCAGCAGTTGATAGTTCAGTCTCGGGCAAAAGGAAGAAGCTACCATCTAATTGTGACGCTATTTCTGAGCTTGCCATGAAATATTTCCTAAGTATTGCATGTTTCATTTCGAGTTTAGAATACCTTAAAAAAATATTGGTTGTGAATTCTGAGAAGAAATTCTCTGGATCAGGAATAGAATATACTTCCAATGATTCATGTTTTCCGTTCCCGTACTCATTCAATATTTGATATTCTTCGTCACTTGGTTTAGACATGTTCAGGATTTTATTCACAATATGAGTTTTACCCGCCCCACTTCTACCAACTAATACTGTAATATTTTTTCCTCCCATGTGCTCTTTGAACTCCGTGGTTTTTTGTCTCATTTCATGGAATTTTTCACTAAAGATATTGTGTGTGTGAGCAGGAGAGCACGCAATGTTTTTACTAAGATTGAGCTGCAGCAAAGAAATGGATGCGCGTGTTAACTCAATTTCCCGTAACTTCTCTTTCATTTTCTTCGATTGAAAGTTTAAAGAAAATGAGTTATTGCGAGCTGACATTCCACATTACTCGATACTCTTGATGCACTTCATTTTCCCTTCTGATATCAAGTATCTTGTCATTTCGTCGACGAGAGCTCGCAAAGACGGAATCGCACTTTAATGTGCGATTTGCAGATATACTTATTTTTTAAGTTTTATGCATATTTGGAATTTTGGTGCAATTCAAATTATTTTGGTACCTGGTACTGTATATAGCTATTTACGTTATTACTATTTTGGCAGGGATGAAATACTGCAGAAGTTATCATTTTACGTCACATATACTACTTGTACCTACGAAAACAAAAAAATAAAGAGAATGAAAGCTAACTTTGAACAATCTGCTAATAGTTCGACCACTAGACTTCATGAGCGGTTGTACGGCACAGGCTCTCTAAGTGAACGAAAAAATTACGGTTTACTGAAAATGAAAGCACAAAAACGTCATAAATCTATTAAAAGAAAGCACTGTGGAGACGGTGGAAGTTTTACACTTGCGTGCAGCACGACTTATAAAGTAATTGAAGAGTTGCTGAGTATTCCTATCAGGTTTTAGTACTATTGATTTATTGTCTGACCTCTTACGATATTTTGGAAGTAAATTGAGACTAACGCCCGCAAAAAACGGTTTCTGTAACGAAGTTTTTGAGGCAAGCGTCCAAAAAACAAAATTAATCCACTATTTCAATATTGTTATCCAGGTGGAATGCGAAGACTGCACGAGAGCTATTGTTAAAGTATACAGTAATGCTTCGAAAATTCGTATGGAACCTGATGAGAGGTAAGAATAAAGTATTGGAGCACTTTTGAAATATTGCATAAGCATTCTAATCAAAGAGGAAAGTTTGATGTATTACTCAGTAATATTGGGATTTCACCAAATGTAATAGCAATATCTGAGTCAGGTATAGCTCATGAGTTTATTATTGGTAATTCCATGGCAGAGATTGATATCCATTTCGATGATAAATTTTCAAAAAAACTGGCACAAATGTAAATTTCAGAATATAATTAAGAAAATGGATTAATTTTTTTGAAGTGTTAGCAAGCTCCATAGAGAGAATCGAATCAATTACGAAGGTATTTTTCGATATAAATATGCAACGCTCGGATCATATTTGTACCAGGATCGGAGAGATGCTTGGTCTGGAAATGGCTAGATCTTATGTTGCAGGAGATCGAGGGTTCGGCACAGGTGAAAGATTTTTTTTTTAATACTTCAGCCCATTTAGTTAAAGTAATAATTCAAAATCGGCAGGAACTTCCGTCCTTTGTAAACTACGAGGTTGGACATAAATTTGCATTTTTTTTGATTTCATAAATTGTAATTAGATTCTTAGAGAGGAAGTTAGAAAAAATCGAGCTATTATAGAGGTTAAAATAAAATGACTATTTGGATGAAGGAATAAGCTTTCGAAAATTATAGGAAGCGGATTTTCCAATTTCTTTAACACATGGTGATCTGAAGCCTTCAAACATTATGATTTTAGCGGATAATTCGGTAAATCACATAACAAGCTAATGTAGAATACCGTTACTCACTCTCTGAATTAGCTCAAACTTATCGATCTCGAACTTTCTGGTTTCAATTATCGAGGATTTGACCTGATGAAATTATATAGAGCAGATCGCGCAGTCTTTTCTGTGAGAACTCTTCTTCAACACCATATTCCTATTGACTTCCCATGTAATGAGCAGGAAGAATCCTTCTTCAAATTTCTATATGAATATCATGCTGAGTTCAATCTCTTGAATAATAAAACGAAAAAAAACATTAGAGGTTTGATATACTTTACTAAGCAGTATGTTCTTCCAATAATTTTTTCTAGCTGAAGTTGAACAACTTGCCTTGGAGTGCCGAATATTTGAGCCATTGACTTGGCTGGAGGTGATTAATGCAAATATGAAAGAAACGACTATAACTTCAGTTATCGCGCAACGTAGGCAGCTATATTTTTTATCTTTCTAGTGTGTGCTTCAGACAAAATGGAAATCGAAACTAGACAAGGTATTTTCCATGCGCTTTCCTGTGTTCAAAGATTTAAGCCAATTTTTACAATAACTTGTGAACTTTGTTCAAATTTCAGCAAATCTGCTATTATTCAGTGAGCGGTGGCTAGCATACCAAGAATCTCGTTGGCTCCTTAATCATTGCACAAGTTGAGTCAATAAAAATGAGTGTTGTTGGTACGGTTGATAAACTCAATTAGGAAGATCAGAAAAAAGGAAGTTTGGAGACTACTGAGCTAGGAGCAAATAACATGCTGCTGTAGATGCTGTGCTGCTTGTTGTTCATAATAATCCAAATCAATATATGTGCATGAACTATACTTTCTTGATATATAAAGTGAATCTAGTTCGGTACTTCACAGGAGTTCATAATTAAGTACCTGTATTTACTTGAATAGTTTTTTATTTCTTGAGCAAAAAAGTGTCGATAGATACCGAGTTCTTTGTTAGTGTGACAGCATTTAAAAAAGTCTCTGTGAGTTCATGATTTTTTTTGCTTTTCGTGTTTTCGACTTTTCGTCCGTTTCTCGACTTTGTTTTTGTTTTTCTGTCAACTCAGCCACTGAAAATCCACGCATTCTTTTTCTTTCCCCTCCGGTCGTGTATTCGTATTGCAACTCTTTCTATTCTTTGCTTCATAAGTATTTGCTGTGTTGCAGTACTCGATTTTTTGGCTGTCTGAACTCTTCCTCGTACGCTTTTTCTCTATATCTCTATTATTATTAAGGTGTTCCGACCAGTCAATGTGATTTGTGTTTACTTTGTAATTCCACGTCAAGACAAGATTGGCAGAGAAGCAGGGACGCACGAGCAAGTTTTGCTATCGTATGCGGGAATAGCCCTATTCAAACCTCTGTTATTCTGAGAAAAAGTAAACGATGATTCATAGAGGTGTTCTTAATAGTTGCTGTGATCTATAACTTAATTTCTAAATTTCTGGAAATGGTGTTAAAAGCCAATACTTTGAAGGATCCATTCAGAAGTTCATGGAATAGTCGAACAATATTACTGCAGACAAGGGCTCGAAACTTTAAAACTACAAAAAGGCAATTTGTAAAAAAAAGTGCTTCGGTGAGCTTAGTAATCTCCGTATTAAATATTGATTTAGTTAGTGATCTTATTACGAAGTTGGATTTCACATCAAGCGAGGCACACCTTGCAACAGTATCTTTCATTTCTGGAGTTTTTACGGGACTAATTTCTCAATTTTCGTATGGGAGATCTGAAAAACTTCGTAGCAGTAGGGGGAAACTGCCTTCTTTTAGTTTAAATTCGAGTAACAGAGAATCTCTGGACTCACAGGCTTTTGTTGGGAGTGTTCTGACTCCAATTGATGGTGATTCTGTGGAGCAGGCAAATTGGTTCAATAAAATTGTCGCTGCAGCTTGGCCATATCTAGACGAGGCCACAAGTAATGCTATTACAAGGGCACTTGATCCAATCCTTAAAGCAACAAGACCGACATTCTTAACATCTCTAAGGTTTGAACGTTTCAGTTTCGGTTCAGTTCCTGCAATAATTCAAGGAGTTAAAGTTTATGATACACAAGATCGAGGCGCTGTTGAAATTGATCTCGAAATTTTCTGGGCAGGTGATCCTGATGTCGTACTTGGTATTAGAGCTGCCAATGATACCCTGAACGTTCCTGTCTCTCTCACTGAGCTACAGTGCGCATTTAAGTTACGTTTGATATTTGCACCTTTGATTGGTGTTTTTCCATGTTTTGGTGCTCTTACTATCGCTTTGGTAGAAGAGCCTAGTCTTGATTTTGACCTTCGTGTTGTTGGAGGAGATATCACCCTCGTTCCTGGTATCTCCCAGCCTTTGAGAACCTATATAAAAGCGCTGATAGGTTCGTACTTAGTCTGGCCTCGTTTCATAACAGTCCCAATGCCAGGCACAGGTTATGCTGTTCCTAAGACATCTTTCGAAAAAAGTGTTCCTGATGGTTCTCTTGAAATTACTCTGAATTCTAGAAATGGAGAATATATCGGAGATGAAATAGGATGTCAAGTCAGCTGGCAAACAAATAATATAATTGAGAACTTGGAGGAAATTCGTTTCAGGACTTTGATTGAGCCCACGGAGAGTTCATCTATACAAATTTCTGTTCAAGATGTATTGAACCAATCATTGATTTTGAACTGGTATTCTCGGAACTCCCTAGAAGCCAGCCACGTAGTCGGACAAGCATGCATTCCACTCCATGAGCTTTTGAAAAATGTGTCTGGAAACCTTATAAGGGAAAGTTCAAATATTGATCTTGGAGATTTTGTTATTGAGTTTGAAAATATAACGAAAAAAAATGGAGCTTCTCACGACAAAAGTATCAATGAAGTAGTGAGCAATTTCTCTAGGGTTCGTAATCGATTTACAAAAATTTTACCAGATGTAAAAGAAATCAGAACCCCAGCAGTAAATCCTACTTCTGACAGTAAAATTATTCAAGTCAGAATTCTATACTTTCCTACCAGTGGTACTGTAAATAACAAGTAAATACAACATAAGCCTATAGTGCATCTAAAGTCCGTGATAGATTATTTCTATATTTATACTCCGTTTTATTCAAAAATCTTCGCTTACGCGTAAGTATGCATTTTTAGAAAGATGGAATTTATGTCTTTCTGATATTTACTTAACTTCACTTGCCGCCTGAACATATCTCTCAAGTTCATTAAAGTTCAGATACTTATACGTTTCATCTGCGACAGTATCTAACATTTTAGTGTACTTCAAATACTCCGATGGAGTAGGAATACGGCCCGTCATGGCACACACTGCAGCAAGTTCCGCGGAAGCCAGATAAACATTAGCACCCTTTCCTAATCTATTCGGGAAATTTCTAGTTGATGTAGAGACAACTGTGCTCTTCTCAGCCACTCGGGCTTGGTTGCCCATGCAGAGAGAACAGCCAGGCATTTCCGTCCGAGCTCCAACAGCGCCAAAAATACTATAGTAGCCTTCGTTTGTTAGCTGCTCTTCATCCATTTTTGTCGGAGGAGCAATCCACAATCTAGTTGGGAGCCCTTCCTGTTGATTTTTTTCAAGTAAATTACCTGCAGCGCGGAAATGGCCGATATTTGTCATACATGATCCAATAAAGACTTCGTCAATTTTATCACCCATGACATCACTTAAAATGCGAGCATCATCTGGATCATTGGGTGCACAAAGTATAGGTTCTTTTATTTCATTCATATCGATATCAATCGTTGCGGCATACTCCGCATCGGTATCTGCTTCAAGAAGAGTGGGATTCATGAGCCAGCTTTCCATTGCTTTGATTCGACGTTCAATTGTTCGCCGGTCACCGTAGGAATTGCCAATCATCCACTTCAGCATCACGATATTCGAATTTAGGTATTCGATTATTGGTTCTTTATTCAGCTTAATCGTGCAACCAGCAGCAGAGCGCTCCGCGCTTGCATCTGAAAGTTCGAAAGCTTGCTCGCATTTTAAATTTTCCAATCCTTCAATTTCTAGGATTCTTCCACTAAATATATTCTTTTTTCCCTCTTTCGCAACTGTAAGTAAACCCTGGCGTATTGCATGAAGGGGAATAGCGTGAACCAAATCACGAAGCGTTATACCAGGTTGCATGGTTCCCTTAAATCGAACTCTCACACTTTCAGGCATATCTAATGGAATCACTCCAGTAGCTGCACCAAATGCGACTAAACCTGATCCGGCTGGGAACGATATTCCAATAGGAAATCGAGTATGCGAATCTCCACCAGTACCAACGGTATCTGGAAGAAGCATTCGATTCAACCAGCTATGAATCACGCCGTCCCCAGGGCGGAGTGATACACCACCACGATTGCGGATAAAGTCCGGAAGAGAGTGGTGAGTTAAAATATCAACAGGTTTGGGATATGCTGCAGTATGACAAAAGGACTGCATCACTAAATCTGCACTAAACCCAAGACAAGCTAGATCTTTGAGTTCGTCTCTTGTCATCGGACCTGTTGTGTCTTGACTTCCAACTGTGGTCATTTTTGGCTCGCAATACGTACCAGGTGAAACTCCTGTGTCTAAACCACACGCCTTCCCAACCATTTTTTGGGCAAGAGTAAACCCTTGAGCAACGTGTGCG
>MDSV01099969.1_pt1 | contig 10553 bp, 9 predicted proteins | sample 810851 | NCBI WGS metagenome assembly MDSV01 (sample SAMN05326640, study PRJNA326480) | marine metagenome | isolation source: seawater | place: Atlantic Ocean: North East | collected 2012 | reverse complement strand
TCATGGGTTGCCACCATAATACCTATATTATGATTTTTGGCTAATTTTATTGTTAAATCTTGAATTACGTTTGCATTTTCATTGTCTAGATTGCCTGTTGGCTCATCCATCAATATAAACATAGGTTCATGAACAATTGCTCTCGCAATAGCAACGCGCTGCCTTTCACCCCCTGAAAGCATGGAGGGATAACTATTTTTTAAATCTTCTATGCCTAGCTCATTTAAAATTTGAAATATTTTTTTTGAGTTTTTTTCTATATTTTTATTATTTGATATTTTAAAAACAAGATTACAATTTTCAAAAACAGTTAAATCATCCAATAAATAGTGAAATTGATATGCATAACCAAACAATTTATTTCTCATTTTATTAAATTGCAATGCGCTATTAGCTAATAAATTAATATCGTTAAAAAAAATTTCTCCACGATCAAGTAATTCTAATCCAGCAAGGATTTGAAGAAGAGTTGTTTTACCACTTCCTGACGAACCAATTATTCCAATGGTTTCTCCTTGAACAATATCAATTGAAATATTAGATAAAACCTGAATTTGGTGTGCTCCAGTTTTATAAGCCTTAAAAATATTTGTAGCTTTTAGCTTATTCATGACGAAGTATGCTAACAGGTTTTAATTTGGCTGCTCTAGCGGCCGGAAAATATGAAAAAATTAAACTCATTGCAATGACTGAGAAACATATATAAATAAGTTGATTTAATCTAAATTCATAAGGAAAGTAATTGATAAAATAACTATCCATCATGTTTCTATTGGTAAAAGCTTCAATAAAATTAATGAGCTCATCAATATTTGGAGTAATAGCGAGACCGATTAATAAGCCTATTAGAGTACCCAAAATACCTATGATAAAACCTAGATTTATAAAAATTAAAGTTAGCTGACTTATTGAACAGCCCATAGTCTTTAAAATTGCTATTTCTTTTTCCTTAGTTTTTACAGTCATCACAATAGTAGACAGAATATTGAATGCAGCAACTGTAATAATTAAAAATAGCATCAAGCTAATTAATCTTTTTTCTAATTTAATTGCTTGAAATAATGTTCCATGAGTCTGTTTCCATGATGTAAAGTAATAATCGCTTCCATCAAAAAAAGATTGGGTTAATAAATCAAAACCAATAGAGTCTGCTGCAAACAAATTGTTTGTTTTAATTCTTATGCCTTGAGTTGCATTTGGTTGAAGATTAAGAATATTTGCTGCTAAATCATGGTGTATTAAAACAAGTGATTGATCTAATTCTGCTTTAAGCTCAAATATGCCAGAGACCTCTAATGAAATAGTTCTCGGGAAAGTTCCTAAAATAGACGAACGAAGATTAGTTGTAGTTATATTTACAACTTCACCAACACCTACGCCTAGATATCTAGATAACCAAGCACCTATAATAACTCCATTCCTAGAGGTAAGATTTTCCATAGATCCTTCTATTAGAAACTCTGGAAGGATGGACATAGATTCTTCTAAATTTGGATCTACTCCAGTAAGAAATACACCTCTTGATCTATCCTTAGCACTCATTAATCCTTGTGTTTCGATATAAGGACTCGCCCCAGTGATATTGTCAATATTATTTATTTTAAAGAGCAACTGATCATAATTATCAATATTCTCGTTAGAGCGAATAATCAATTGAGGAACAACACCTAGTACTCTTGTTTGCAACTCTTTTTCAAAGCCGTTCATGACTGAAAGAACTATTACTAGAGCTGCTACTCCCAAAGACAACCCCGCAATTGCCATTAGCGAAGTGAATGACGCAAATGCACCTTTATTCGATCGAAAATACTTGTAGCCCAAGTAAATAGGCAATGAGTTCATTTTATCTAGGTTATTTGCTTTAATACCTTCTCAATATCATCTTTATACGGAGGACGAATTGCAGATAAAAGCTTATCAAATCTTGAACCAATTTGTTTATAAACGGCTTTAGCATTACTGAAAGTCTTAAACCCTTCTTCACCATGATAACTTCCAATCCCTGAGGGTCCGACACCTCCAAATGGAAGATCTTCTTGCTGAATATGGCCTAGTACATCATTAATGGTTACCCCTCCTGACGAAGTTCTAGATAACACTTGTTCTTCTTCATTTTTACTAGAACCGAAATAATACAAACCTAAAGGTTTATCATTGGAGTTGACATAAGAAATTGTCTCATCGACCTCAGAAAATTCTTTTATGGGAAGCAATGGACCAAATATTTCTTCTTTCATAATCTCCATATCATCAGTAGGGTTCATAACAAGAGTTGGAGGTATCTTGAATGCTTCTTGTTGAGAAAAATCTTCATTTGCAGGATTTATCTCATCAATTTCTGCTCCTTTATCTTTTGCATCAGCTAACAGACCTTGCAAGCGATCATAATGTTTTTGATTGATAATCGATGTGTAATCATCATTATGTTTAAGATCAGGATAAAATTCAGCAACAGCCTCTTTCATGCCTGATACTAGCTCATCTTTTTTATCTGAATGCACCATGACATAGTCAGGAGCAAGACAAATCTGACCAGCATTCATTGTTTTGCCAAGCATGATTCTTTTTGCAGCTATAGCGCTATCAGCAGAATTACTTACTATAACTGGCGATTTTCCACCAAGTTCAAGGGTGACGGGAACTAGATTCTCAGACGCGGCTTTCATGATGTGTTTTGCAACTGCACCACTTCCTGTATACAAAAGGTGATCAAATTTCTGTTGAGTAAAGGATGCGCCAACATCTGGGCCACCAAGAATTGTTGCAAATTCTTCTTCGTCAAAGGCAGCATCACATAATTCTTTTAATAGTGCAGATGTTTGTTCTGTATACTCACTTGGCTTATGCATAATTTGATTTCCAGCAGCAAAAATTGATGCAGCAGGTGAAAAGGTTAAAAATACAGGGAAATTCCAAGGCGATATCATTCCTACAGTGCCAAGTGGCTCGTAATCTACAGAAGCTTTCGCTCCAAGAAAACCAAGTGGAAAATTTGCTTTTCTTTTTGATCCTGCCATCCATTTTTTTAAGTTTTTCTTGGCATACTCGATGCTTGGGACAATTGTATAAACATCTGTAGCCATTGACTGATTTTTGGATCTAACACCAAAGTCTTCATTGAGGGCATCAACGATTTTATAACGATTTTCCATTATCAATGATTTCATTCGATTCAATCTATCAATCCTTAATTCATAAGATGGGGGGCCATTCTTAATAAAAAATGCTTTTTGTATATTTAATATTTCTTTTATTTGTTGATGTTCCATTTTTACCTCTCTAATTTGTATTTTAGCCTAACAATTTAATATATTATTTCTTATGTTGATCTTTTCGCTTTATCTGAATCGTTTGTTTTTTTAATCATACTTCTAATTTGTGACCAGTCATCCTCAGACATCTTTGAAAGTTGTGAAAAAGTTCCTCCACCTGAAAGATATTGTGCGCCATCAAGAGCAATAGTTTGTCCTGTTAAATATTCACAGCCATCTGCCATTAAGAAAGTTGCCAAATTTTGTAGCTCACTCATTTCTCCAACTCTTCCCATTGGAATGGTACTCATTGAACTAGAATCTTCTAGAGAACCATCAGGACTTAATCGTGCCCACGCTCCTTCTGTAGGGAATGGTCCGGGAGCAATAGCATTAATCCTTATTCCATGAGGACCCCACTCTACAGCAAGAGATTTTGTCATTGTATGCAATGCTGATTTAGACATTGCAGATGGTACAACAAAAGGAGATCCTGTCCAGACCCAGGTTGCAAGAATAGATATGATTGAGCCTTTAATTTTGTGCTCAAGCCATTTTTTTCCAACAGCATTAGTGACATAAAATGTGCCATGAAAAACAATATTTGCAATTGCATCAAAACCTCTCGCTGACAAATCTTTAGTTGGTGATATAAAGTTACCAGCCGCATTATTAACTAAACCATCAAGTGGGCCTTCTTGGAAAATAACATCTATAAAATCTTCAACATCCTGGGGTGAGCGAATATCCAAAGGTTGAAACCTTACAGTAGCATCATATTTATCTTTAAATTCTGCTGCAGTATCTGCAAGAACACTCTCTCGTCTCCCACAAATGACAACCTCAGCTCCATGTTGAACATAATGTTCAGACATTTCTTTTCCTAGACCAGTTCCACCACCGGTTACTAAAATTTTCTTACCTTTTAAAACATCATCTTTAAACATAATAATCCTTATTTTTTATCCACAATATCTATGATAGCTTGAACCCAAGCATCTGAAAAATTTAATGATGGGACATAATCAAGTGTTTGACCACCTGCATCAATAAAAAGTTCTTTATATTCTGCGCCAATCTCAATAACAGTTTCCAAACAATCTGCAGTAAACGCAGGCGAAAATACAAGAACTTTTTTTATGCCCAGCTCTGGGTATCCTTTTAAAACCTCATCTGAAAATGGCTCTAGCCAATTATTAGTTAATCTAGATTGGAAGGTAACTTCATATTTATCAGAAGGAAGAGATAATTTTTTTGCAATCAGCTTAGAAGTTTCATAAACAGCTGATTTATAGCAATAATAATTCTCTGCATTTACTTCATGCTCACAATTTTTTCCGTCACATAGGTTGTCATCATAAACTTTATTAACTTGAGAGTTTGGAAGTCCATGATAGCTAAAAATTACTTTATCGTAATCATGATGATTGTAATCTTGAGCAGCATCAATCCATGCATCAATAAATGATGGATGATCATAGTATTGTGATATATATCTAAAAGAAGGAATAACCCATTCTTTTGAGATCTTTTTAGTTAGATCCTCAAATACACTGCCAGAAGTGGCTGATGCATAATGAGGAAAGAGGGGAAGCACTACAAGCTCCGAAGGATTTGATTTTTTAATAATTTCTAACGCTTTTTTAATGCTTGGTTTTTGATATCGCATAGCAAAATGAACATCATATTTAGTTTGCTTGGAATTTAATTTATTAGTTAACTCTTCAGTATTTTTTAGCAAAGGTGAAACGCCGCCTGAAAGGTCCCATAATTCTTTATATATTTTACTTGATGCAAATGATCGTATTGGGCAAATAATAAGAGTAACTAAGATAAACCTAAAAAAAGAAGGTATATCAATCACTCGCCCATCCATAAGAAATTCTCTCAAATATTTAAATACATCGAGATATGAAGGAGAGTTCGGCGTTCCTAGATTAATTAATAATAGTGCTGGTTTGTTCATGCTTTCTTAACATTGGATGCAACATTATAAATAATAAAGATAGAAAACATAAGAAAGCACTAAAAAAATATAAATAATCAGGGCTAAGTTGATAAATTGGCATTGCAATAATTGGTGTAAGCACATGTCCAATTGGCATAACAGAACCTAAATAGCCTGCAGCCTTACCTTGATTATCAGGAGTTTGAGCTAGTGATAAAGAAGATGCATTTGCAGGTCTAAACATACCTGCTCCTAGGCCATTGATCATCATTGCTAAATAAAATAATGCTATTGAAGACGATAATGCGGCCATTATGTAAGATATAAGTATAATAAAAGTACCATAAATCAGTAATTTATCATTAGAAATTTGTTTCATATCAGTAAATATGTATTGACTCACAACTGTTGATAATGAAAGTACAACAAATGTTAGGCTAATGACCAAAGGTAAATCTTTTTCGTCAGAAAAGACATCAGTAATAAAAAACCCAATTGATTGTAATAATGATGCTTGGCAAAGAGATGAAAGTGCAGCAATAAAAAGAAACGGCCATATACTTGTATCTTTAAAAGATAGATTCGATAGAATAATATCCGCTTTTTCTTTGAGTGGAGTTATTTTTGGAAATGTAAGGAAAATTCCTAGAGCAGAAATAAATCCACACATAGCAAAAAAATAAAATGGCAGAGGTTTTGAGTACAAGAAAAGAAAGCCGCCTATCATTGGACCCATTATCGTTCCAATTAAAAAACTAGATTCAAGTCGAGCAAATTTCCTTGTTCTTTTAGTTCTGCTAGAAATGTCAGCAATGTATGCAAACGCAGCTGGTCTTATGGCTGAGCCAATTAGTCCATTTATTAGCCTCCCTAGAATTAATAAAGGTAAAAGAAATACAAAATCTAATAAATTTCTTTCGACAAGAAAAAGTGGAGTAATTAAGGCAATTATTGAAATTGAATAGCCGATCAAACCTATGACTGCAATATTTCGTCTACCATATTTATCAGATGCTCTCCCCCATGAAGAACTAGTTATAGCCCAAGCAACTGCTGATATAGAAAAAATTATTGAAGTTTCAATAACCGATAAACCTAAATCTCTTGCTAATGGTGGAACTAAAACAAATGCAAATGACTGCCCAAGTCCTACTGAAAATAAACCAAACTTTAGCCAAGATGAAGCTTTATACAATTTTAATTATGCCAACAGCCTCACGCAATTTTTCCACAAGCTCTTTTGCTTGAGGACGAACTTTTTGAGCACCTTCAGAAAATAAATCATTTAATAAATTTGGCTTGTCATTTAATTCAAAATATTTTTCTCTAATTGGGGAAATTTCAGAATTAATGATTGAAAATAATTTTTTCTTAGCATCACCCCATCCAATACCATCCTTGTATGCTTGATTCATTTCGTTTATTTCATCACTAGTAGCAAAACATGAATATAGCTGAAAAAGAGTACAATCTTTAGTATCTTTTGGCTGACCTGGTTCTAAAGAATTGGTAACAATTTTTGAAATGGATTTGTCTAAATCTTTTTCAGATGATAGAAATGGGATAATATTATTATAAGACTTACTCATCTTTTTCCCATCAATTCCAGGTATTGAGACTTCATTCTGAATTATAGCTTCTGGTAAAGTTAATAAATTAGAATACGTGTGGTTAAAAGTGCCTGCAATATCACGAGTCATCTCCATATGCTGCGCTTGATCAGGGCCAACAGGCACATGTGTTGCACCAAATATCAGAATATCTGCAGCCATTAAAACAGGATATGAAAATAAACCCATATTAATGGCTTTATCCTCATCATTTCCAGTTTGAGTATTTTCAGCTGCCATTGATTTATATGCATGAGCCCTATTTAATAATCCTTTTGATGCGCTGCAATTTAAAATCCATGTTAGTTCATGAACCTCAGGAATATCTGACTGCCTATAAAAATTCGATTTCTCAGGATCTAAACCTGATGAAAGCCATGCTAGAGCAACATTTTTAACACTTTTCTCAATTTCATTAGGATTATTTTGTTTTATCAAAGCATGATAATCTGCAAGAAAAAAATATGAATCATTATCTGGCTCTACTAAATCAAGGGCAGGCTTAATTGCACCTAAATAATTTCCGATGTGAGGAGTACCAGTTGTCGTAATACCTGTTAAAATTCTTTTCTTCATTAAAGATAATTATAAACATCAAAATTAAATATTGTGGAAACTCATAAAACTTTATTCAAATCACTAGAAAAAGCTGAAAAACACTTTGAAGCTGGTGAGATAAAATTAGCACAAAAAATTGTCAGCGAAGTTTCTAAAACAATCAAAGCTGAAGGAAAAGTTTCTAACAAGTTAAAACATAGATTTAATTTTATGTCTGCACAATCTAGATACTTCAATGAAATTTCTTCATTTGCAACAAATCCAAAAAGAAATGAAATTATGGAGGCCATTGAAAGATTAATCTCTAAACCTTTGGAAAGCCCAAAGAAACAAGCTAACGAAATTCATAGTTTGCAGACTAGATGGCAGCTATTAGATCAAACCTCTAAACCAGCAAGTCGAGATCAATGGACAAGTTTTAAAGAGCTAACAGATAAAGCTTGGGAGCCATGCGCACATTATTACGAGGAGTTAAAACTTATTAAAATATCTAATGCTAAACAAAGAGAAAAAATAATAGAAAGTCTTAATCAATACACTAGTGAGTATTCAGGAAAATGGCCTGGATTAATTGATATGAGTAAATATCTAAATAAAACATTTCAATCGTGGCAAAAATATGCTCCCGTACTTGATGAAGACTTCGCAAAATTAAAATCTAAATTTCAAATTGCTAGAAAACCTATAAATGATGCTATAAAAGATCAAGAAAATAAAAATTATAAAATTAAAGAATCATTAGTTGAAAAAGTAAAATTGATTAATGATGTTGATAATCAAATATGCATACAAAAATATAAAAAAATTAAACGTGAGTATCAAGAAACGGGGCCATGCGGAAAAAAAAATGAACCTTTATTATGGAAAAAACTAAATGAAGCTGCAGACAAGTTTTTTGCAAAAGAAAAAACATTAGCAAAGAATGAGCTTGCTCTTATTATAGATCTATCAAATGAGCTGAAAAAAGACAACTGCATTCTTAATGAAATTAAGAATCAAATTAAAGATATAAATAAAGTAAGAAAATCTCCAGAATTTAATAATCTTCAAAAAGAGATTAAAGCACTTGAAAAAAAACAACTATCAATGATGCTTGATAATAAATTAGAAGCTTATCAAAATATTCTTAATAATCTTAAAAAAGATGAAACACAAAACGAGGTTATTCATAAAGATATTTTAAAGGTATTAAAATCGCCTCTCTATAATGGTGATGAAGATGCATTGCTTGAAAGTGTTATTAAGATTGAATTAATTGCTCAAATAGAACCACCTAAATCTAATCAAGCCTTAAAACAAAAGTTAGCTTTAGAAATGTTGCAAAATAAATTTTCTGGAGCGATTATCTCAAATAATAGAATTAAAGATTTATTGATTCAGTTTATTAATAATCTTCAATCCAAAAAAACTAACTCCGAAGAAAATAAACTTTGGAAAAGAGTAAATGACGCCTTGGTTAAAGTTGTTGATCAACTTCCTTAATTTTTAATACATTCATCCATCTGCCAGATTTAAATCTGGAAACATATAAAAAGCCTTTTACGATGTAATCTGCAAGCAACGTTGAGAAAATTATTTCAATGCTTGCATCTAGTAAGAAGAAGATCACAGCTAGAAAAACTCTTATAAAAAGTAAGCATGTTAATGTAATAACCAATGGAGTTTTTGTGTCACCTGCGCCTCTTAATGCACCTCCAAGCGAAAATTCTATTGCCATTAATGGTTGCATTGATCCTAGTAACCATATGAATATTACAGTTAATCTTACAACTTCGTCATTATCAATCATAAATCTTGCTAATGGCTCGGCAAAGGTAACAATAACGATCCCAAAAAATGTCATGGAGATAATAGAAAGCCTCATTGCACCCCAGCCTGCTCTTTTTGCTTGATCATTATTTTGAGCTCCTAAATGCTGTCCAACCAATGTAGCTCCAGCTATTGAAAAACCAAATCCAATTACAAATGAGAAGGATAAAATTTGAACTCCTATTCCATATGCTGCATAAGCTTCAGTCCCATAATAAGCAACCAAGATAAGAAATGCCGTAATACCAATTTGAAAAACGACTTGCTCAAGTGCTGCTGGCAACCCGACTTTAAAGATTTCTGTTACACGAATAATATCTAAATCAAAGATTGAAGAATACCTTACAGCCAGTTGATTTGATATCCAAAAAACAACAAGTAAGACAGCTCCGATCACAAATGAAAGTCCGTTTCCTAAAGCAGCACCAAGAACCCCATACTCAGGAAAACCAAGCCAGCCATTTACAAAAACTAACATAAAAAAAATAGCAAATAAATTCATAATTACACCAATAAACAAAGGGGTTTTGACGTCTCCAACTGCTCTTAAAGCAGTAATTAAACCCATTCCACAACCAAAGGCCACATAAAAAGGCGCTATAGCTTTCAGGTACTCAGATGAAAGAATTAAAGCTTGATTCTTTAAACCAAAAAATCTAACGAGTGGTTCAGCAAACTGCCATACTAGAAATGCAGAAATAATAGATAAAAAAATTACTAATTGGACAGTCCTAGTTAAAAATATTCCAGCCTCATCCTTATCATCGGCTCCCCAATGTCTTGCAATTAATGCTGTAGAGCCAGCTAAAACTCCTGTTAACACAGCTTGTAGAATAAAAGTGACTCTTTGACCCGTTACTGCAGCGGCTATCGCGTCAGGTCCAAGACCACCAACTACTTTAATTGCAACAATTGAACTTGTGGCATAGAAAAGATTTGTGATAATTGAGGGCCATGCAAGTTTCCATACACCCATTGAACCTCTAGGGATTTTATCTCCCCCATCTAAAACTTCCAAAATTAGGAATCTTTTATTGAGCCAAGGTATATAACTCCAAATAGAAGAGTCATAGAAAATGCGACAAATGGAGAATCTTGAGATTTTAAAATTTTATTTCTATAAGCAACACATTCAACCAGGTGCGCAATAAGCAACAAATAAAATATTACTGATGCAAAATAAAATAGCCATCCATTGAATGGCTCAAAAAGATTAACTATTCCAAATGCCCAAAGAAATAAAGTAATTACATGTGCTGCTTTCATAATACTTAATTAATAATGTTATTTAGTACCTATTTTAGCAAGAATTTCTTGATGTCTATATCTATCTATCCCATATAGTGAAAATATCCCAAATGGAATGATCATTAAAAC
>MDSV01084075.1_pt1 | contig 10553 bp, 12 predicted proteins | sample 810851 | NCBI WGS metagenome assembly MDSV01 (sample SAMN05326640, study PRJNA326480) | marine metagenome | isolation source: seawater | place: Atlantic Ocean: North East | collected 2012 | reverse complement strand
TGTCACCAACTAGACCAAATCTTTTTTCTGAATAATATTGTTTACCATCAAAAGTAACAATTCCACAACCTTCTTGACCTCTATGCTGTAAAGCATGAAGGCCTAATGCCGTCAAAGCAGATGCATCTTCGATATTGCTGATGCCAAATACACCACATTCTTCCTTAAGTTTTGGATTAAAGTTCTTCAATTTTTTCTTTAGAGTCTTGGTATGTTTTTTCATCCGGGAATTCTTCCAGAAGATAATTACTACCTTTCTCTAAGTATTGAAAGACATAAGATTTATTAATATTTATTGGCCATTTATCGTAATTATATACGATGTGGATAGCAGAAAATATACAAATAGAAATTATGTAAGCTCTTATAAAGCCAAAAAAGAATCCAAATACAGTATCTAAGCTTCCAATTCCTGTGTATCTTACAGTTTTACTAATACCTTTGTTAATCATTAGCACTAAGAAAATAACAATAACATATATTGTAATACCAAGGCCCACATCCAAAACATACTCGTTATCAATAATATTCTCTAAATAAGGTTTAACTTTTGGAAAAACAAATAGTGTAACAATGTATGCTAATAACCATTTTGCCATGGACAAAATACTTAAAACAAAACCTTTTTTGTAACATTTAATTAAAGATAAAATTGTTATAATTAAATATAGTAAATCTATTATTGATGTAGCATCATAAAAATCTACAATAGCTTCTAGCATCAATTATTTTCCAAAAGGTTTAAAAACCAATATTAAAGATGGTAGTAGAGTAAGAACTGAGATCATCGCAAGCAACATTGCAAGACCAGTAAAGATACCAAAGTAAATAGTTGGAATAAATTTCGATAAAACTAATATTGAAAAACCAAATACAATTGTAATTGAAGTATTCAATATTGCAGTCCCAACAGTTGAATGACATATGGTTAGGGTTTCTTTGTAATCTTTAATCTTATTAAATTCCTCTTTAAATCTATAGATATAGTGAATACTATTATCAACTGCTATACCAATTGTAATTGCTGCAATTGTTATAGTCATCATGTCTAGTGGAATATCTAGAAGACCAATAATTCCCAATATAAAGAAGGCTGCAATAAAATTTGGAACAACACCAATTAAAGATAATTTTACATTTCTAAACAATATTAAGAACATTGCAAATATTCCAATCATCACTATTCCTAATGTTAAGATTTGAGACTTAAATAAACTTTGTAGAAGATTATTAAATAAAATTAAGACACCTGCTAATTTATATTGGTCTTTTTCTATTCCAAGTTCATTTTGAAGATCATTGTTTATCTTATTGATCAAATCATTTCTTCGTAAATTTTCTTGAGAGTCTATTATTCTTAAATTTATACGAGCTTCATTATCCTCAATTGAAATATAGGGGTCAATTATTTCTGTTTTAATACTATCTGGAATCTTTGAATAGAGTACTCCCATTTCTAATGTTCCAAGTGGCTTGTTATTATTCAATTGAGTTGCAACATCAATAATTGATGAAAATGAGAGAACTTTACCTGTTTGAGGTAAGTTATTTAAGTAATTATGAACCTTTGTAATAGTGTCTATTTTATCTTTTGTGAACCAATATTTTTCATCATCTTGTTCACTTTCACCATCCCAATCTTCAAACTCATCATCCTCTTCAGTTTCTACTTTTTTAGAATCTGGGAATTTTAAAATAACTTCAAGAGGAGTGGTTCCTCCAAGCTCCTCATCAATTAATTTCATCCCTTTATAGATTTCAGTATTTTTACTAAAATAATTAATAAAACTATTTTCTACCTTTAATTTTGAAATTCCAAATATACTTATTCCAATAACAAAAATTGTAACTATGAAAATTGGTATTTGAAAATTTACAGAAAGGTTTCTAAATAATTTTGTAATTTTTGAATCCTGATCTTCTTTAACTGATATATTTTTTGTAGTTACAAAACTAAGCAAAGCAGGAAGCAGAGTAAAAGTAATTATGAATGATGTAATAAGCCCTAATGTCATCATCCAACCAAAATCAATAATGGGTTTAATTTCACTAAAGATTAAAGACAGAAATGCAATTATAGTTGTAAGAACTGTATAAAGTATTGGCCAAAACATCCTAGCAGTAGTTAGAGTTAAAATTTCTAAATTTGTTTTGGAAGGATTAGATTTTCTGATTTGAAGAAACCTTGTACTCATATGAATATTCATTGCCATTGTTAAAATTAACATTAATGCAATAAAATTAGATGAAATAACAGTTACCTTCCAATTAAGTAGGCCAAGAAGACCTATCATAATTATTACTGAAAAAAAACAACTGCTTATTGGAACTATAATCCAAATTAATTTTCTAAAAACAAACCAAAGAGTTGCTATAATAAATAATAATACCCCTAAACCAAACACGATAATATCACTCTTTATAAATGCCATCATATCATTGGCGATCATAGGTATTCCACCTAAATAAATTTTTCCAACATTCTCATAACTTTTAATTACATCTCTAATTTCTAAAATGTTCTCATGATTTTTCTTTTTTACTTGATCACGGTAATTTTCAATTTCATCTTGAGACCTATTTTCAATATCTTCTAGTGGTAGATTTTTTTTTATATTTACAATTATTCCACTTGTTTTGCCGTTTTCACTAATTACAAAATTTCTAAAAACAGGACTATCTAAAATTTCTTTAAATCCTTTTTGCTTATCAACATCCTCATCTTTGAGAGTTTTAAAGCCCTCTAATCTTTCTTGAAGAGGAGCATCTGAGTTATTTAATAAAGGAATGTCTAAAAGAGTAATGACACTATGAACCCAATCTAGACTTTGAATTTTATATTTTAAGCTTAATAAATTGTTTATAGATGTATTTGTAACCATTCCTTCATTAGGAGTGTAGGTAAGTACTAAAAACTCTTTAGATCCATATCGATTGGTAATTTCTTTTAAATATTCAAGATCAGGATCCCCTTCAATTAATAAAGTTTCCGATGAAGCATCTAATCTAAAATCTTTTGAATAATACCCAAAACTTATTAGTATAATTAATAAAATTACAAAAATAGACTTAGATTTTTTTAAAATTGCATTTTCATACAAACCAGAAAGCATAGTTGTTTTATATTGGAAATTAATTAATTTGAGTATCTTTAAATTTCGTAAATCTTTCCTCAAATTCAAGAGTAACCTTACCAATTGGGCCATGTCGTTGTTTGCCAATTATGATTTCAGCTAAATGAGCCACTTCATTCATTTTAGCTTGCCATTCGGCGTGCTCAACTGTCGCTTCTCGTGGCTCTGTTCTTTGTAAATAATAACCCTCTCTATAAACAAACATTACAACATCAGCATCTTGTTCGATAGATCCAGATTCTCTTAAGTCTGCCAATTGTGGTTGATGATTATCACGTTGCTCAACTTGCCTTGATAACTGAGACAACGCAAGCACTGGTACACCAAGTTCTTTAGCTATGGCTTTTAATCCTTGAGTAATTTGAGAAATTTCCTGAACTCTTCCATCTTTATTAAAAGTGGTGCCTCTCATTAACTGAATATAGTCAACTATAACCATATCAAGACCATGTAATCTTTTAATTCTTCTTGCTCTATTACTCATTGCAGCAATACTGATTGCAGGGGTTTCATCTATAAATAATGGGAGTTCGGCGATATTTTTTGAAGTTTCCAAAAATTGATCAAATTGTTCGTCAGATATCCTTCCCCGCCTAATATCATTTGATCCTATACGAGCCTGTTCAGATAAAATTCTTGTTGATAGTTGTTCTGATGACATCTCTAAAGAAAAGAATGCGATTGATGACTTTTTTCCAGCATCTTGAATATGTTTTGCAGCATTAAAAGCAATATTAGTAGCAAGAGATGTTTTACCCATTGAAGGTCTCCCAGCGATAATAATCAAATCTGATTGATGTAATCCCCCAAGTTTATCATCTAAATCTCGTAATCCAGTTGGAACACCAACAATTCCGCCTTCATTTTTATAAGCTGCAGAAGCCATCTCAATTGTTTGCTTCATCGCGTCATCAAATTTTACTAATGAGGAATTAAAAGATCCTTTTTCTGCTAAATCAAATAATAATCTTTCAGAATTTTCAATAATATTCTGACCGTTTGTATCTAAATCATTTATTTTTGCAGTATCAATTGTTTGTTCAGAAATTTTGATTAATTCACGTCTAACAAACATGTCATAAATTATCTTTGAATATTCAATTGCTTGTCTTACTGATGTAGAAAATTTTGTAATTTTAACTAAATATTCAGGTATATTTAAGTCATCTTTTTCATCTTCAAAATAATTTTTAAGAGTTATTGGATTAGCCAACATTCCTTTATATATCAAACTTTCAATAGCATTATAAATCTTTTGATGCATTGGATCATAAAAATTTATACTAGAAATAATTGTGCTAATTTCATCAAAAATTTCATTTGTTACCAAGATTGATCCTATTACAGATTGCTCTGCTTCTACATTATTTGGAAGCTCTTTAAATTTATCTTTAACAATAGTTAGATTGTTTTCCATACAGATAATCTATATGGAAAAATTTTATTAAAAATTTAAAATTATTACTGTGGATGAAATTGTATAATTACTGAATTGTTTCAGCCGACTGAACATTGATAATTATTTCTGCATCAACTGCAGAGTGTAAAGATATTTTTACTTTGTGCTTTCCAAGAGATTTAATTTCTTTAATTGGTTGTATCATCGATGGTTTTATATCAATCTTATTAGTTTCTTTGATAATTTTTGAAATCTCAGTTGGTTTAACTGACCCGTATAATTCTTTATTTTCTGTGCTAAGTTTTTTTACCAGGTACTCCTTTTTATTTATTTGTTCAGAAATTTTTTGAGCTTCAGTTTTCTTATCATTATCTTTTTTAGATAGATCTGATTTAATTTTTTCAACTTGTTTGATGTTTTCTTTAGAAGCATATAAAGCTTTTTTATTTGCTATTAAAAAATTCCTTGCAAAACCTCTTTTTACATCAATAACTTCACCAATTGATCCAATTCTTTTTACATTTTCTAATAATATTACTTTCATTTTATAGTAATGCTAAATTTCTAGCTCTTTTTATAGATAAAGATAGCTCTCTTTGTTTTTTTTGACTTACATTTGTAATTCTTGAAGGTAGAATTTTACCATTCTCAGACATGTATTTTTTAAGAAGTTTTACGTTTTTATAGTCAACTTTAGGAGCTCCTTTTACTGACAAAGGACATGTTTTTTTAAATTTATATTTATTAGGTTGAAAAATACTTAGTTTTGCAAAATTACTTTGTTTACCTCTTTTATTTCCACTTTGTCTTTTTGGCATAATTAATTAGTTGGCTTCTCTTTCTTTTCTAATTTTTCACCATCATCTCGTTTTGAAAAATAATTTGTATCAAGGTCAAATTTTTTAACTTTCACTGTTAGGTATCTTAATAATTTTTTATCAATAGCTTCATTTTTTTCTAATTCGTTCACAACTTTACCCTTACCTTTTAACTTAAAATGAATATAGCTACCTTTTTTATTTTTTTTGATTAAGTAAGAAAGATTCAATAATCCCCAATTTTCCGTTTTTACTATTTCCCCATCATTTTTTTCAACTATTTTTGAGTATTTTTCTGTAAGCTGTTTAAGCTCACTAGGAGATGTGTCTTGTCTAGCAACAATAGTATGTTCGTATAAATTCATTTAAATTCTTTAATAAAACGAGAGGATATACTATTATAAATCTTCAATTACAACAGTAAAAAGGCTAAAATTTAAAAAGATTTTAATATGTTTTCAGTAATTTTCCCAGGGCAAGGATCGCAAGCAATTGGCATGGGAAAAGAATTTTATGAAAAATTTGACCTTGTAAAAGCTCTTTTCAAAGAGGCTGATGAAGCTTTAAATATACCGTTATCAAAAATAATTTTAGAAGGTCCAAAAGAAGTTTTAGATTTAACAACAAATACTCAACCTGCAATTTTTCTAATTAGTTATTCAATATTTCAGGTGATTAAACAAGAATGTAATGTAAATTTGAATAAAGCAAAATTTTTTGCCGGACATTCCTTGGGTGAGTATTCGGCAATAGCTTGTGCTGGATATTTAGATTTTCAAGATACAATTAAAATCTTAAAGATTAGAGGAAATGCTATGCAAACCTCTGTCCCTGAAGGTGAGGGTGGTATGGTTGCAGTTTTAGGTACAACGATTGATAGCATAGAAAAAATTTTAAAAGAAAATCAAAATAAATTTTTAGCAGAAATTGCAAATGATAATTCTGAAGGTCAAATAGTGCTTAGCGGAAAAACAACAGATTTAGAAAAACTTAGTTTTTTTTTAAAAGATAATAAAATTAAAAATATTAAACTTCCTGTAAGCGCACCGTTTCATTGTAGTTTAATGAGTAAAGCTTCAGACATCATGAAAGAGGAGCTGTCTAAACTAAAATTTAAAAAGGGAAATAATAGTTTAATTTCGAATATTACAGCAAATGAAATATTTAATGAAGATGAATTAAAGAATCTTCTTGTTAAACAAATAGAAAATAGAGTACGTTGGAGAGAAAGTGTAATTAATATGATTAATAAAGGAGTTAATCAATTTATAGAAATTGGGCCTGGAAAAGTTTTATCAGGTTTGGTGAAGAGAATTAATAAAGAAGTGAAAGTAAGTTCAATAAATAATCTTAAAGAAATAGAAAATATTAAAATATGAAAGATTTAGAAAGTAAGAATATTATAGTAACTGGTGCTTCAGGTGGTATTGGAAGTTCAATTGTCGATAAATTATTTCATTGTGGTGCTAATATATTAGCATCTGGGACAAGAATTGAAAAACTTGAAGAATTAAAAAATAGATTTAATAAGATCAAAATATTAAAATTTGATATTTCTCAAGTTGATAAGATTGAAGAATTTATAGAAATGGCATCTAATGAATTAGGAGGAATTGATTGTATTGTTAATAATGCTGGCATAACACAGGACAATTTAGCCATCAGGATGAATATAGAAGAATGGAAAAAAGTTATTGATATAAACTTAACATCTACTTTTTTAATGAGTAAATTTGCTATCAAAAAAATGTTAAAAAATAAACAAGGTAAAATTATAAACATTACTTCTGTTGTTGGTCATACAGGAAATTTAGGTCAATCAAATTATACTGCATCAAAAGCAGGGATAATAGCTATGTCAAAAAGTTTAGCGATAGAGTATGCAAAAAAAAATATCAATATAAATTGTATTTCTCCAGGTTTTATAAAAACAGCCATGACTGACAAAATTGATGATAAATTTAAAGAAAATATAATCTCAAAAATTCCTTCAGCAAGACTAGGTGAGCCCGAAGATATTGCTAATGCAGTTCTTTTTCTAGCATCGTCTAGTTCGAACTATATTAATGGAGAAACTTTGCATGTTAATGGAGGCATGTATATGGCTTGACAAACTAAGTAATTAAACTAATAACAATTTTAAAACAAAAAAGGATCAATATGTCAGAAGATGTTTCAAGCAAAGTAAAAAAAATAGTAGCAGATCATTTGGGAATTGATGAGGCTAAGGTCACAGAAGAATCTAGTTTTATAGATGATTTAGGTGCAGACAGTTTAGATACTGTGGAATTAGTCATGGCGTTCGAAGAAGAATTTGGTTCAGAAATTTCTGATAGTGAAGCTGAAAAAATTTTAACTGTAGGTGACGCTGTTAAATTTATTGAAGGCAAGGCAAACTAATAAGATTTTCTATGCCCAGCTCAAATGATGGGATAATGGTTATTTTATCCTCTCCATCTGGAGCTGGAAAAACAACCTTAGTTAAACTACTATCAGATCAAGATGATTATGAGGTTTCAATATCTCATACAACAAGACAACCGCGTCCTAACGAAACCCCAGATAAAGATTATTATTTTGTATCTGATAATGAATTTAAAAAATTAATCCAAAATGAGGAATTTTTAGAATATGCAAAAGTATTTAATAACTACTATGGAACTACCAAAACACCAGTTATTGATAAACTTAATAAAGGAAAAAATGTTTTATTTGATATAGATTGGCAAGGAGCTGACCAAATTAAAAATAAAAATTTAGACTTTAAATTAGTTACTTTTTTTATACTGCCACCAAGTAAACAAATCTTATTTGAAAGATTATCCAATAGAGATATGAAAGATAAATTGATAGTTGAAGAGAGAATGAAACAATTTGAAAGAGATGTACTTCACTGGATTAATTATAATTATGTAGTAATTAATGATGACCTAAATAAATGTTATAAAAAAATTCATAATTTGATTAATGCTGAAGTTAATAATAGTTCAAAAGATTATGATCCAGATTATATTAGAAGTCATGTTGAAAATTTAACCTCTTAAATTTTCATATTCTCCTGTAAGTTTATAATAAGTTTCAAAATCCAAATTTTGAGGTCTCATATTAAGATTAATTTTAAGTTTATCAGCAACTTTTAGATTTCCATTAAATAATTGATTATACGGTTTTTTTAACATTTTACGTCTGTGCATAAAAAAAGTTCTAGTTAATTTTTCTAAATTTTTAGCATTTTTTATCGGAAAAAATTCTAATTTTGGCTCTAATAATAAGATAGAGCTATCAACTTTAGGTCTTGGAAAAAAACTGTGAGGTTTTACATCACAAATTTTTTTAATATTTAGTCGCCAATTAGCTAAAATTGATAATCTTCCATAATCTTTTGTATTAAAATCAGAAATAATTCTATTTGCTACTTCTTTTTGAAACATTAAAATAAGATGATTAAACCAGTAGTTATTATTTTTAATATTTAAAATCCACTTACAAAGAATTTCAGTAGAAATATTGTATGGTAAATTTCCAAATACAGTCAATGAGCTATTTTCTATTTTATTTTCATCTATTTTTAAAACATCATCATTAATTATCTTAATTTTAGTTCCTAAATTTTTATTTAATAATTGTGCCAATTGATTATCTTTTTCTATAACTATCATTTTTTTTGGTTTTTTTTTTAAAATATCAACAGTTAAATTGCCAGTTCCTGGACCAATTTCTAAAATTGACTCATCTTTTATTTTTACAATATTAACAATGGTATCAATAATTTTTTGATCAACTAAAAAATTTTGACCTAGACTTTTTTTGGCTTTAATCAATGTTTGTCTAAAAAATTTAAAGCATTAATTAAACTACTTGGATTTGATAGATTTTTACCAAGCATTTTTTCATTTGGACCATGATCAGGTGTTACTCTTAAAAAAGGTAGACCCATTGTAATATTAATTGCATCAAATTCACAAAGTGCTTTAATTGGTGTAAGAACTTGATCATGGTACATACCTAAAATAACATTGAATTTGTCTCTATTATTTTTTAAAAAAATTGTATCAGCAGAATAGGGTCCCGAAACATGAATTCCCCTTTTTTTTTGTTCATGAACTGCTTTAGAAACAATTTTCTCATCTTCATTAAATTTTAGTATGCTTTCACAGTGAGGATTCATCCCTGTGACCGCAATTTTAGGTTTATATTTAAAATTTTTTTTATAAAAAATGTCAATTATACTGATTTTTTCTTTAATTAGTTTCTTTGAGATTTTTTTAGCAACTAATTTAATCGGAAGATGAGTTGTTACAGGACATACAGATAAATTTTTGTTGTAAATTAACATTGCTGTTTTTTTTGATTTGAAATTATTAGAAATAAATTCAGTAATCCCTAAAAATTTTTTTTTTAAAAAAGATTTTTTGTTGATTGGTCCATTAATCAATTTATAGGAAAATCTTTCATTAATTAATTTTATAGCTAATTCAAAAGAACTTTTGATATATTGATTTGTAAATTTTATATCAAAATTATTGTTTTTTTTTTTACATTCAATATCAATTAAATTTATACTTTTATTATTTAAATCATATTTCTTTAATTTATGGGCATCAAGAATATTTAATTTTTTTTTAAATCTATTTTTTTTCATTTGGTCTTGAAGAATTTTTTTACAACAAATTAAAATCAAAGGAGCTTTATAATCTTTAAAAGTGATTGCTTTAAAAAAAATTTCAAAAAAAATACTTTTTGGCTCTCCTGCAACAAGCAAAATCGGTTTATTTTTCATTAATCAAGTATTGTGTCTTAACTTTGTTAAAATATATCCTAGAAAATTTTTCTAATTTTCTATTTTTTTCAATCTGTATTAATTTTTGTATTTCTTTTTTTTTATCAAATTTTTTATCAATAATTTTTATTTCATTAATCTTCAAAATTATAAAGTTATTGTTTATTTTAATCACATCTGAATATTCATTCATTTTAAGATTAGCAATATTTCTATATATTTTTTTTGATAAAGTCCCTTCTTTAATCCATCCGATTTTTCCACCATATTTAGAGCTTTCGGAAATACTATAAATGTTTGCTGTATTATCAAACCCTATTTCATTAATACTTTTTTTAATGATAGATATTGTATCTTTAAGTTTCTCATTTTTTTTTCTTTTAAAAACTATTTCAGATAATAAGAATTCTTTAATTTTATCA
>MDSV01243571.1_pt1 | contig 10554 bp, 11 predicted proteins | sample 810851 | NCBI WGS metagenome assembly MDSV01 (sample SAMN05326640, study PRJNA326480) | marine metagenome | isolation source: seawater | place: Atlantic Ocean: North East | collected 2012 | reverse complement strand
TTTTTTAAAACTACCTGTTCAAATAATGATTCTTTACATTTCACCCATGGCGGAGGCTTTCTATTTTTTGAAAACCAATATGAACTGATCATAAGAATTGTTATTAGAACTATAATAATCCACATACCTCTAGACATTTTTATATTGAAATTACGTTATTTTTTTTTTGAATAGGAATTTTCGATTTTATCTTATCGATTACGTTGGCGTTGTCTTTAAAATATATTAATTTTGGCGAATGCTCTTTAACCTCATTTTGATTGATATCACAATAAGTACATATAATTATTAGGTCATCTTTATTTCCTTGATATGCTGCCGCTCCGTTAAGTGAAATTATACCAGAACCTTTTTCAGCTCGAATAGCATACGTAGTAAATCTATTTCCATTATTTAAATTATAAATGTGTATCATTTCATACTCATTAATTGATGCAGCTTCGAGTATTTCTTCATCTATTGCGCAAGAGCCCTCATAATCTAGGTGAACATTTGTAATTTTTGCTCTGTGAAGTTTCGATTTTAATATTTGTATCTTCATGATTATATACTAAATACATAATCCTGATGGATAATCAATAAAAAATATTATATGATGAATGGTTCATGAAATTACGTAGATGGCAAGAAAAGGTTGTTGATGAATTTTCTGATATAATTAAGAATTATAGAAAATTCATTTTAAAGGCTCCAACAGGTGCAGGAAAAACTGTTTTAGCCAGTGAAATCATAAATAGATTTTACAAAAATAAAAAAATTGTAGTTTTGTGCCATAGGTTAGTTTTATTAGAACAACTAGAAAGAGGACTATCCAACGAACATAAAGTAAAAAAATTAGGTCTTTCAGAAACGGGTAAACCTTTTGATAAATATGATGTTCTAATATCTACGAATTTGCGTTCTCGAGACTTTTTAATGAATGCAATTAAAGCTTGTGATTTAATGATAATTGATGAAGCTCATCGTGTATCTCCTAATGGTCAAGCATATAAAGAACTTCTTGATCAATTTGAAAAATTTTCAAAGCCAGAATCTAAGCTTTTGGGTCTAACAGCATCACCAGAAAGAAGAACTGGTGACCAAAAGGACCAATTAGGTCTTGCGTTTGATGCGATTATTGATTGTGCAGATATTGAAGAATTGATAAAAGAAAAGGTTTTGGTTCCAGCCGAATATAGATCTTTTTTTATTCATGATCTTGAGTTAGAGAAAATGGATATTTCAACAGGTGATTTTCCAATTGAACAACTTTCTAATGCTATTATTAAATCCTCCATGATTGATTATGCATGTAAGATATATTTGTCTCAAAGAAAAACGATTAACAATAAACCCATATCTGCATGGTTTTGTCCTGATGTTTTAGTTGCTGAGGAGACAAAAAGAAAGGTTTTAAAATATAAACTTAATGTAGAATTAATTACAGCTAAAACTCCATTGAAAGAAAGATTATTAATACTTGAAAAGCATGAAAAAGGAGAAATTGAATGTTTAATTTCTGTTGGTGTTTTATCAGAAGGTTGGGATAACCCAAATTGTAATATAATTGTTCATTTAAGGCCTACATTATCAAAAGTTTTTTGGGGACAATCTGTTGGAAGAGGTTTAAGATCTGCAAAGGATAAAAGTAAATGTTTAGTAATTGATGTCAGCTCTAATTTTACAACTTTTGGTCCTGTTGAAAAGTTAAAATGGAAACTTTGGAATCACAGAAAATCTTATTTAGAATTTAAAAATAGATTTAATTGGGTCAGTAAAGAACAATTTAAAGAAGATAGAGATTATACTTATTTACTTTGCGAGGGTATTAATGATGAGGATTTAAGATGTTCTCTTGTTTATAAGAAGAAGATATTATCTGATCAACCATGTCCACTTTGTAATTCCTATTCATCAACTGATCTTTACAAAGATAATAAGATAGATAAACCAAAAAATGATAATAGTTTACATAAAGTATTTTTTGAAAGAGTTCCTAAAATTTTCTCTGATATGAATACGCAAATATGGAGAAATATGGAAAATTCAGCTTGGAGAGACGCTAATATATACGAAAAACTCTTTCTTACTTTCTGTTTAGCATTTGACTATGTTTCAGGAGAAGCAACTAGCTCTGAAAATGAATTTTGGAATTTGACGCTTCAGGCCGAAAAAAAAGTAAGGAATTTTTTGTTTGAAAGAGAAATTGTAATTCCACAGCAAGAAGAATTTATTTTCTCACGTCTAAGCGATGGCTTAAGTAAGGGCAGGGTAATAAGACCTGTCCAAACAAATTACGGTGTGTCAATTTGTGGAGAAAATTTCTCCACAAATTCTATTGATGTAAATGAAAGGAAATTTCAAAAAGCTCTTCAGGTTATCGAAAGAATAGCTGCGATGGGTGTAACAAATACTGAAGAACTTCCTTACTATAAAATTAATTAAATAATTGTGGGTTTGGCTCATATATACAAACTAACGAAGCACCAGCTTTTCTTTTGTGAATTATTTTCGACTCTTCTTTAAAAATAACTGTATCTTTAAGGCTACATAAATTCACAATTAATTCCTCGCCAATAATTTTTGAATCGTAATTTATATATAATTTGTCACCTTTATCACAAATTTTAATTTTTTTTACTAAATCCTCCATTGTTTTTATAATGGGGATTACACAAATCTTAGCATTGCTCTCAACTGATAACAAAATTAGTATCAGGAAAAGAATATGTTTTAAAAGATTCATCAGATTATTGCAGATACCTTGCCAAGATGCTCTGTAAGCCTCATATTTTCAGAGTAATCTACTGGCACACCAATTATAGCAGGCCCTTTTTGTTTAAATGCTTCTTTTAAGGCTGGAATAAACTGATCTGCTGATGTGATTTGAGCACCCCACATACCTAAAGATTTTGCAAGTGTTTCAAAATCAGGGTTTTCAAACTTTAAATCAGAATGTTCACCGCTAAACTGAATTTGCTGTTTCCATTTAATAAGTCCGTATTCACCATCAAGCCACACAACTGCTACAACATTTAAATTATGCCTTACAGCTGTTTCTAAATCTTGAACATTCATTAGAAAGCCGGCGTCTCCGTTAATTGATAAAATTTTCCTATCAGGAAATACCATTTTTGCTCCCATTGAACCAGGTAATGCAAAGCCCATTGTACAAAATCCATTAGATATTAAGCATGTGTTAGGTTTTGTACAATTATATTCTCTTGCAACCCACATTTTATGTGCACCAACATCAGATAACACAATATCATCGTCATCCATTACTTTTCTAACATCTGATAAAACTCTTTGAGGTTTCATTGGAAATGAATTATCTTCATTATCTTGATTCAAGTGATTTAACATTGTTGTTCTCGCTTTTTCTCTGGATTTAATATCGAATATGGGTAAGTTATTTCTTCCCACTTTTTCTATTAAGGCTTTATTTAATTGATAAAGTGCACCAGCTAGATCAGCGATTATTTCGACATTTGGTAGATAGTTCCTGTCAACCTCTGATGGTGTGTAGTCGATATGTATTACATTTTTTTGCCCTTTCTCGATTCTATTCCAAGCTGAGGGGCTATATTCAACCAAATCATATCCAATGGCAATTACTAAATCTGATTCGTCAATTGCAAGGTTATTGTAATCTCCACTACCTAAACCGATTGTAAATAAACTGTGTTTATCTTCAGAGGAAATTGAACCTTTACCCATAAATGTATTAATCACTCCTATTCCAAGGTTTTCCACAAGAATTCTTAGTCTATTAGAAGCTCTTTTCCTTATTGTACCATTACCCGCAAGTATTATAGGATTTTTAGCATTAAGAATTAAGTTTACAGCATCATCGATTGATCTATTATCTGCAGCAGGCCTTCTAGTAAGTGTAGGCTTAATTGGTTCATCGTTTATTTCTTCTTTTGCTAAATCCTCTGGTAATTCTATGACTGTAACACCAGGTTTCTCAGTTTCAGCTACTTTAAATGCTTTTCTTACAACTTCTGTAATATTTCTAGGGGATAAAATTGTTTGTGCCCATTTTGAAATTGGTGCAACCATACTAATTGAGTCCATGATTTGATGGCTTTCTTTATGAAGTCTTTCCGTTGATCCTTGTCCAATTATTGCTACTACCGGCGCTCTATCCATATTAGCATCAGCTAACCCAGTCATTAAATTAGTTACACCAGGACCTAATGTTGCCAGACATACGCCTGCTTTTCCAGTCAATCTACCATATACATCAGCCATAAAAGCAGCAGCTTGTTCATGCCTACACAAAATAAATTCAATTTTTTTACTTTTCTTTAAAGAAATCATAAAATCTGCGTTTTCTTCGCCAGGTATACCAAAGATTTTAGTAACCCCTTCTTCTTCCAAACATTTAATAAATAAATCTGATGCTTTCATAAAATCTCCTATTTTAATTATTTCCGTAAAACTATCATTTTTTCAATTTGCATTTCGTGCATGGTATATTTAATTCCTCCAACTCCATGACCTGAGCATTTTAGTCCTGCAAAAGGCATCCAGTCAACTCTAAAGGCAGTATGATCATTGTGAAAAACTGCTGATGCATTAATTTTTTTGTAGAATTCCATTACTTGATCAATTTCATTGGAAAAAATTGATGCCTGAAAAGAGACATTTGTATTATTAGCAACATCAATTGCTTTTCCTAAATCATCATAAGAATATACATTTACAACTGGACCAAAAATTTCCATAGTCGAAACTCTATCGGTTAATTTTGGATTAATTAAAACAGTTTTATCATAACATGTATCTGAGATCCTTTTGCCTCCAGAAAGTAATTTTGCTCCATTTGATACCGATTCATTTACCCATTCCTCTACTCTGTTAACCTCAGACGGTCGAATTAGAGGACCTATCTGTGTTTCTTTTTTTAGTGGATCTCCGATTTTCATCAAATTTATTTTTTTTTTAAACAAATCTAGAAAGTCATCAAAAATTTTTTTTTGGACAAAGACTTTTTGAACTGAAACGCAAACTTGTCCGGCGTGATAAAAACCACCTTTTGCAATAAGTTTAGATGCATTTTCTAAATCAGTTGTTTCTGTTAGAAAAGTAGGGGCCATTCCACCGTGTTCTAGTGCACACCTAGTGCCTGGAGAAAGTTTTGATCTTAGCATCCATCCAATCTTTGCCGAACCTATAAAGCTTAAAAAGTCTATTCTTTCATCTTGGACGATCTTACTAGCAAGTTCTAAGTTTTCGGGCATTACAAAAAAACATCTATTTTTTGGAAGTCCAGAATCATAGAGCATCTCAACAATTTTTTTACAAGAAAGTGGAGTATCTTCAGCAGGTTTTACAATTACTATACACCCTGTAGCTATTGCTGGTATTATCTGGTGTATAATAAGATTGAATGGATGGTTAAAAGCACTAATTGCTAAAACTAAACCAATAGGTTCTTTTTGTGTAAAGGCTATTCTTCCTGCTGAAGCTTCATTTATATCCATAGGAATTACATTTCCAGATTCTGATTTTAGGTTTTCTATTGCTGAATCAACACCTTCAGAGCCTCTTTTAATTTCTATTATTGAATCCTCAATAGGTTTTCCACCCTCAGACGCGGCCAATTTAGCAAGTTCTTGAGTGTTATCTTTTATTTTTTCAGAAAATGTTGTTAGAACTTTTATTCTATCTACTAAAGGAAAATCCAATCCTTTAGCTAGTGATTTCTCATATGCCTTTTGGATAATCGATTCAACTTCTTTGGCATTATTGTATGCAATCTTTTCTAAACATTTTAGGTTCCAGGGTGATTTTACTTCTAACATTATAAATTTCTTTGTTATTTACATATTTGGATATTTAATTTTATAATAGAGATGTTTAATTACAACAACTTAATGTATTGTAAGTTATATGCCATCATTTGACATTGTATCCAAAACTGATTTAGCTGAGGTTGATAATGCCTTGAACAGTGCAATGAGAGAAATTTCAACAAGGTATGACTTTAAAAATAGTCAATCTAAAATTATAAGAGAATCTGATGAAATTGAATTGGTTGCAGAGGACCAATATAAAATTGAACAGGTTCAACAAATTTTTAGAACACATTTAGTTAAGAGAAAAGTCTCAACAGGTGCCTTTGATTTCTCCAAAGTTGAAGATGCTAGAGGTGGGATGTTAAGACAAAAATCCAAAATAATTCAAGGAATTGAAAGAGAAATCTCACAAAAAATTAATAAAGTCATTAAAGATAGTAAATTAAAACTTCAGGTGGCTATTAGAGGTGAGGAAATAAGGGTATCTGGGCAAAAAAGAGATAAACTTCAAGACGCTATTCAAATGATCAAAAACATGGATATTAAACAACCATTACAATTTATTAATTTTAGAGACTAGTTTTGGCATTAAATTTTCATAGATAACTAAATGAAGGATATGAAGGATAAAAAAAATAGTATTAAGAAATTACTTGATGAATCTTCAAACACGATGGTTGATAAGCTCGCTTCCTTAAAATATGTAACAAAAAAAGATTCAGCGCTAATTTCGTCGGTAATTTCAAATACTTTAAAAAAGAAAAAATAGTTATTTTTTAATTACAAAAAAACAATAACCTTGATGCCAGTCACTGTTTTGGCCGAAGGCTAATGCATTAGATCCATCATGCGTGGTTCTAATTTCTAATTTTGAAATCACATTTAATTTTAATTGTTCAATGGCAGTAGTTGTACCATCTCTTACTTGATTCCAATTCCAATCGTCTACAATAAAAATATATTTTTCAGAAAGAGCTGGTTGTGCAATTCTTACACCATCAAAATGATCTTCAAAATGATGGGGGCCATCAAATAAGTATATATTATGTTTGCCAATTGATTCGTAATTAATTTTTCTAAAATCATTATTAATAAAATTATAGTTAGTTTTTTTAGAGAGATATTTTTCTATATTTTTTTTGAAAACTGCTTCAGGGTCAGGAAAATCCTCTTGAAAAAAAGTTTGACTCCAATTATCAATACAAGTCATCTTTAAATCATTTTTAAAAGCTGCTGAGCATGCTGTAGAGCCTAACCAGGTTCCAATCTCAAGATAACTAGGATCTTTAATCTTTTGGATTAGATTATTAATTAAAGATCTATATTTTCTTCCAGATAGCCCTTTCATATTAATAATTTCTGAATCAATTTTCCTTGTAATTGATAGAGACTCTTCAAGTGATTTTTTAATAATTTTTAAAAAATCATCATTTTCATCACCACTAAAAATTATACTTGTTTCATCAACTGATGATGCAAAATTAACTAAGTCACTTGATTTCTTGTCCTTTTTTATTAATAGTTTTCTTTTAATATTTTCCATACAATATTATTAGTTAAATTTATGAAAATTAACAATTGTAACAATGTAGACGATTTTAGGAAACTTGCAAAAAGAAAACTTCCATCTCCAATATTTCACTATATTGATGGTGCTGCTGATGATGAAGTAACCTACAGAAGAAATACGGAAGCTTATGATGATTGTTTTTTAGTTCCTAAAGTTTTGAGATCAGTCGAAAGTATTGATCAAGGAATTAATCTTTTTGGTAAAAAAATTAGTTTACCTTTTTTTCTTTCTCCTACAGCACTTCAGAGACTATTTCATTATCAAGGTGAACTTGCTGTTGCGAAAGCAGCTGAAAAATATAATACTTTTTTTGGAATTTCATCTTTATCAACAATACCTGTAGAGAAAATAAGTAAAGTTTCTGCCCCAAAAATTTTTCAGTTATACTTTCATAAAGACAAGGGATTAACCAATTCAATGATTGACAAATGTAAGTCTTATAATATTGATGTGCTTGCCTTAACTGTTGATACAATTACTGGTGGTAATAGAGAAAGAGATCTAAAAACTGGTTTTACATCTCCTCCAAAACTAACGCTTAAAAGTCTGTTAAGTTTTATTTTAAGCCCTCAATGGACATTTAATTATTTATTTAGAAAGAATTTTGATCTACCTTTTTTAAGTGATTTTGTTAAAGAGGGCACTGATATAAAAATTTCTGTTTCAGATTATTTTAGTAATATGTTAGATCAAAATCTTAATTGGAAGGATGCAGAGGATATAAAAAAAAAATGGGGAGGAGTTTTTTGTTTAAAGGGAATTATGTCTAAAGAAGATGCTAGAAAAGCTGTTGATATTGGTGCTGATGCTATTATGATTTCAAATCATGGTGGAAGGCAACTTGATGGCTCAAGGTCACCTTTTGACCAACTTGATGAAATTATTGATGAAGTTGGTGGAAAAATTGAAATAATCTGTGATGGGGGTATAAGAAGGGGGTCTCATATACTAAAGGCTCTGTCAAAAGGAGCTAATGCTTGTTCTGGTGGAAGATTTTATTTGTATGCTTTAGCAGCAGGAGGAGAAAACGGTGTTTCTCATTCAATTCAAAATATGAAAAATGAAGTTGAAAGAAATATGAAATTAATGGGTGTTAATAAAATTAGTCAATTGAATAAATCAAATCTTAGGTTTTTAAACAAATGAAATTAGTAATTTTTTTATTATCATTAATAAACTTTAATTATTGTTTAGCTGTAAGTAATGATTCTCCAAATCTTGACTATAATGAGCCGAAAACGATTTCTTGGGAAGCTTGGCTTAAAAATCTAAGAAAAGATCTAGAAAAAGAGAGGTTTAAGAAATCAACCATTCAAATATTAGATAATTTAACCTTCAATTCTAAAGTAATTGAATATGACAGAAAACAACCTGAGTTTAAATTAAATTTTTCTGAATATTTAAAAAGAAACATTAATTCAAAAAAAAAAAAAGAGTTAAAAGAGAATTACTCTAAATATAATAAGTTGTTAAATAAAATTTCATTAGAATTTGATGTTGATTCTAAAGTTTTAACTTCCTTGTGGGGAATAGAGACTTCTTTTGGGAAACATCTTGGTAAAATGGATATTATACGATCGTTAGCATCATTAGCTTATGATGGTAGAAGGAAAAAATTTTTTTTAAAGGAATTAAGGTTTGCGTTAAAAATATTAGATGATGGACATATAAACATAAAATACTTTAAAGGGTCGTGGGCAGGTGCATTTGGTCAAACACAATTTATGCCTAGTACTTTTCAAAAATATGCAATAGATTTTGATAAAAACGATAAAATAAATCTTTTTGACAGATCAGATGCACTTGCCTCCGGAGCCAACTATCTTAAAAATGCTGGATGGAATAATAAGTTATTATGGGGTGAAAAAATCAATATCAATTTGACAGAGAATCTTAAAAGAATGTCAAAAAATAAAAAATTCCAAAAGCAAAAATTTTGGGAAAAACATGGAGTCTTTCTTAAAAATCAATACAATAAAAATGTATTGTTTAGACTAATTATTCCTGATTTAGAAGAAAATCATTTTTTTTTAGTAACAAGAAACTTTGATGTTATACTAGACTGGAACAGATCTAATTATTTTGCCTTAACTGTATTTTTGCTATCAAATGAAATTCAAGATTAGTTTTAAATTTATTAAAAAGTTTTTTGTCCATTCCTTTGCTTTTTTTATACTTGCAAGTTGTACTGAAACTACTTTCCTAATCAATTCTGCAAAACGTGTGGGAAGTTGGGGTGAGGATCCTATTTACAAGGTTGGAAATCCATATAAAATTAATGGTAAGTGGTATTACCCTGCGATTGACTATGATTATGATGAAATTGGTATGGCATCTTGGTATGGTCCAGGTTTTCATGGAAAAAAAACTGCTAATGGAGAGATTTTTAATCAAAATGTTATTTCTGCAGCTCATAGAACCTTGCCTCTTCCTTCTATAGTTAAAGTTACTAACTTAGATAATGGAAAAGTCCTTTCTTTTGTAAGGGTAAATGATAGGGGTCCCTTTGCTAGAAATAGAATAATTGATTTGTCAAAGGAAGCAGCAAAACAACTTGGGTTTGTTAATAAAGGCGTTGCGAAGGTACGAGTAGAAATTTTAGAAGATGAATCTAGAAAATTTGTTAATGAACTTGTTAAATCTAATAAAAACGCAAAAGCAGCGGTTGTCCAAGAGGTTGAAAAGAAAGATTTATCTGTAAATTCAAAGAAAAGTTTTAAATCTGATAAGAAAATTATAAAGAGTAATGTTGATGATGAATTAGATGAAAATTTTGTTCTAAAAAATAATGATATTGCCATACAAGTTGGAGCATTTTCAGATCATAGGAATGCCAAGTCATTGATAGAAAAACTTTCAGAATTTAAAGCTTATATTAAAAGAGAATTTATTGATAATAAATATATTTATAGAGTAAGAATTGGTCCTTTAGGTGATTTAAGTGAAGCTAATCAATTAAAAGATAAACTTTTTGATTTAGGGTACACTTCCTCTCATTTAGTTATGAATTAATCGTATGAAATTTTTAATCATATTTTTTTTAGTAATTCTTAAATTTAACTTTGCAAACTCTTTTGAAACAACTGCAGCTCAGGGTGTTTTGTATGATTATGAAACGAAATCCACTATTTTTGAAAAGAATATAAACGAACCAATGTCTCCGAGTTCTATGAGTAAAATAATGACTATTTATTATTT
>MDSV01014750.1_pt1 | contig 10554 bp, 12 predicted proteins | sample 810851 | NCBI WGS metagenome assembly MDSV01 (sample SAMN05326640, study PRJNA326480) | marine metagenome | isolation source: seawater | place: Atlantic Ocean: North East | collected 2012 | reverse complement strand
CTACTTCTGGTAATTCTGGCATTTGACACTATATTGAATATAATTTTTTTTTTATGCAACAATATCTTCAAAATAAAAAAGGACTAGTAGATAGTGTTTTTAATAAGGTATATAATAAATATGACCTGATGAATGACTTTATGTCACTAGGAATTCATAGATTTTGGAAAAAAAGTTTAATAAATATTATGGGCCCATCTGCAAACAAAAAATTATTAGATGTTGCATGTGGAACAGGTGATATAGGTAAACTTTTTCTAGACAACACAAAAATAGATAATGAAATTACTTGTGTTGATCCAAATTTAGGTATGATTGACGAAGGAAAGAAAAAATTATCAAAGTATAAAAATATTAAGTGGATAGTTTCTTCTGCAGAAAAATTACCACTACCAGATAGAGTATTTGATTTTTATACTATTAGCTTTGGTTTAAGAAATACTAAAGATTTAAATAAAACTCTCTATGAAGCATATAGGGTTTTAAAACCAGGGGGACGTTTTTTATGCCTTGAGTTTTCCAAAATTCAAAACCCAAATCTTGATTTTATTTATAAAAATTACTCAAAATTAATTCCAATCATAGGTAGTTTTGTAGTTGGTGAAAAAAAACCATATGAATACCTAATTAGAAGTATTGAAGAATTCATTACCCAAGAAGAGTTAATTAATCTAATGGAAAAAAATAATTTCCAAAATTGTTCGTTTAGAAATTTTTCTGGGGGTATTGTTTCAATTCACAGTGGATGGAAATGTTAATGATAAAAAAACTGGTTACTTTGTTCAAACTAGGTAGAAAAATTGCAAAGTCTGATATTCTTAATATTACTTCCAAATTTAAAAAACCTCCTTTAACCGTAACAATAATATTTCAACTTTTATCATTTTCTTTCTCTAAAAAAGGAGAAAGAGATTTTAGTAAAGACGAGGGTGAAAGACTCTCTAATTCATTAGAGTCAATGGGAACCACATTTATTAAACTTGGTCAATTTTTAGCAACAAGACCAGATATAATTGGTGAAGAACTATCTTCAAAACTTGAAAATTTACAAGATCGATTACCAGCTTTTTCAACTAAACAAGCAAAGGAAATTATTAAAAATGATTTAGGTGATAATACTTATAATTCTATTATTGATATAAGTGAACCCATTGCAGCTGCTTCAATTGCTCAAGTACATAAGGCAAAAATTAATGATGGTGGAATAATTAAAGATGTAGCTATAAAAATTTTAAGACCAAATATAAAAAAGATATTTAATGAGGAAATTGATGCTATGATGTTATTTGCATTTATAGTCGAGTCCTTCTTAAAAAAAACCAAAAGATTAAAACTTGTAGAAGTAGTTTTTTTACTTAAAGAGATAACTAATCTGGAAATGGATCTAAGGTTTGAAGCTGCCGCTGCAAATGAATATTCTGAAAATACAAAAAATGATGCGGGATTTAAAGTTCCACAAATTTATTGGAATTTTACAAATGAAAATGTAATGACTTTAGATTGGATAGATGGAGTATCAATTCGAGAAACTGAAGAATTAAAAAAAAGAAACTTCGATACTAATAAAATTGCAGAAAATATCATTCAACATTTTTTAAGACATGCTGTAAGAGATGGTTTTTTTCATGCTGATATGCACCAAGGTAACATTTTTATTAATAATAGTGGTCAAATAGCTCCAATAGATTTTGGAATAATGGGAAGATTGGATAAAGTAAGTAAAAGATTTTTAGCAGAAATTCTTTTTGGTTTTATTCAAAGAGATTATAAGAAAGTTGCAGAGGTGCACCTAATGGCTGGATTGGTTCCTAAAAATGTTCCAATTGATGATTTGGCTCAAGCTTTAAGATCGATAGGAGAACCTATATTTGGTCAAGCTGTTAAAGATATTTCTGGGGGCAAATTATTAAAACAATTATTTGATGTAACAGAAAAATTTAATATGCAAACTCAACCCCAGTTATTAATGCTACAAAAAACTATGGTTGTTGTGGAAGGTGTGGCAAGAAAATTAAATCCAAATACTAATATTTGGACAACTTCAAAGCCTGTACTGGAAAATTGGTTAAAAGAAACAAAAGATCCAATAAGTAATTTTAATGAGACATTAAAAAACACATCTGAAGTTCTTAAAAGATTGCCTGAATTTCCTGAAATAATGGATAAAGCTAACCAAGCTTTATCATTTCTTGCAAGCGGGCAAATACCTCAAAATTCAAATTCTTATACTGCCTTAAATAATAAAAAATCTGAGATGATTACTTTTAGAAACCAATCTATTATTGGTTTATTAGGTCTTGTAATTTTAGGACTATTGGTATTTTAATTCTTCAAATGAAAAATCTGCTAAATAAAAAAATCTTATTTATTATTTGTGGTGGGATTTCTGCATATAAAAGTCTTGAAACAATAAGACTATTTAAAAAAAGTGGAGCAGAAATCAAAACTATTCTTACATTAAGTGCAAAAGAATTTGTAACTCCACTTTCAGTAACGTCACTTTCCCAAAATAAAGTTTATACTGATTTATTCAGTATAGAAAATGAAACAGAAATGGATCATATTTCACTTTCAAGATGGGCAGATATAATAGTTATCGCACCAACAACAGCAAATACAATTTCAAAACTAGCCCAAGGTACAACTGATGATCTTGCTTCGACAGTTGTCTTAGCTTCTGATAAAATAGTATATTTAGCTCCAGCTATGAATGTAAGAATGTGGGAGCACCCAACTACAAAAATAAATTTACAAAAACTGATAAAATTTGGATATAAGTTAATTGGTCCAGAAATTGGTGATATGGCATGTGGAGAATATGGTGAAGGTAAAATGTCAGATCCATTAAAAATTGTGGGAGAAATAGATAACTATTTTTTAATACAAAAAAAAAATAAAAAATTTAAAGCTTTGGTCACTGCAGGACCAACAAACGAATATATAGACCCTGTACGATTTATAACCAACAAATCAAGTGGTAAACAAGGATATGAATTAGCTAAATCCTTATCAAAAAAAGGGTTTGATACTACATTAATATCTGGGCCAACAAATCTTGAAATAGATGAAGATATTAAACTCGTTAAAGTTGAAACAGCTGATGAAATGTTTGATGCTACCCAAGAAAATTTGCCTGTTGATGTAGCAATTTTTTCTGCAGCTGTTGCTGATTTTAAAATTAAAGAAAAATATGAAAATAAAATTAAAAAAGATGAGATTTTAAGTTTAAATTTGGAAAAAAATATCGATATACTAAATTTTGTTTCAAATCATAATTCAATGAGACCAAAACTTGTTGTAGGATTTGCAGCAGAAACAGATTCGGTTGAAAATAATGCAAAGAACAAATTAGATAGAAAAAATTGTGACTGGATTGTTTCGAATGATGTGTCAAATTTAAATATTGGATTTGATTCTGATTATAATGAAGTTACAATTCTCTATAAAGATAAAGATATTAAAAAAGAAAAACTTTCGTATAAAAAAAAATCTGAAATATCTGATGAAATAGTTGATAGAATAGTTGATCAATTAAGTTAATGGTAAAAGTTCTTATTAAAAAGTTAAATCCTTCAGTTGAACTGCCAGCTTATAAAACAGATGGTGCTTCTGGAATGGATCTGATGGCTTTTATAAAAGAACCAATAATTATTAAACCTAAAACCTCATGTTTAGTTCCTACGGGTCTTTCAGTTGCATTTTCTAGTGATTTTGAAATACAAATTAGACCAAGATCAGGATTAGCAGCAAAGTATAATATAAGTGTTCTAAACACACCAGGAACCATTGATAGTGATTACAGGGGAGAGCTTAAAATAATTCTTTTCAACCATGGAGACAATGATTTTTTGATTAACAATAAAGATAGGATAGCTCAAATGGTTTTAACACCAGTGACCAAAATAAGTCTTGAAGAAACAGATAGTCTTCCAAAAACTATTAGAGGAGGGAGTGGGTTTGGCTCAACTGGAAAATGAGCTCAAAAATAAATAAAAAAGATATAGAAAAATTTTCAAGACAAATAGTATTAAAGAATGTTGGTGCACTTGGACAAAAAAAAATCTTAACAACTAAAGTTTTAATAATCGGAATGGGTGGTCTTGGATGTCCAGCTGCTGATTTTTTAACTAGATCTGGGATTGGTACTATTGGAATAGTAGACCACGATATTATTAATCTTTCAAATTTACATAGACAAAGCTTATATAACGAAAAAGATTTAAAAATGTCGAAAGTAAAGGTTGCCAAAAAAAAGTTAAACTTAATTAATTCAAAAACTAAAATAAAAATTTATAATTTTAAATTAAATAGTAAAAATTTTAGAAAAATTATAAAAAATTACGATTATATAATTGATGGTACAGATAATTTTCAAAGTAAATTTTTAATAAATGATTTAAGTCTCAAACATAAAAAATTTCTTATAACTGGTGCTATAAGTAAATTTGATGGTCATATTTTTTCCTTTAATTTTAAAAAAAAAAATAATCCTACTTTAAGAGATTTCTATCAAGAACAAATAGTCTCGGATGAAGAATTAAATTGTGAATATGACGGAATTTTAGGAACTGTTGCAGGAATAGTTGGAACGATGTTGGCAAATGAAATTTTAAAAAATGTTTTAAACATAGGCGAAAATTTAAATGGATTTATTTTGATTATAGATTTATTAAATTTGAGTCTAAGAAAAGTTAAAATAAACAAAAGAAAAAATTAGAGTGCAATTAATAATCAAAAATATTTACATATTCTTTTTCTTGATATTATTTATTAGTGTTAGTTCTTCTGATGAAATATTTGTTTCACTTAAAAAAAATAAAGTTAATGTTCGTTATGGTCCTAGTTTTGACTCTGATGTAAAATATATTTATAAAAAATTAAATTTACCCTTACAACAAATAGATAAAAAAGAAAATTTTAGAAGGATAATTGATATAGAAAAAAATAGTGGATGGATACACGTTTCCCAACTAAAAAAAAATAACTCTGTTATAACAACTAAGGATAAAATTTTATTTAAAACACCTGCCACTTATGCAAAACCAATTGCTTTTATTAAAAAAGGAAGATTGTTAATTTTAGAAAAATGTCAAAAAGATTGGTGTAAAATTGTATCCAATAATTACAAAGGGTGGATTATAACAGATAATATTTGGGGTTATAATTAGATAAAATCTGCTGATAATGAACGTAAATTAGCATTAGTTAATTTTGTCATATGGGAGTACTCATCATGATCAATACCAAGTTCTACAATTGCATCATCTGATTTAAATTTTTTGATTTGGTTGTCGGTGAACTTAAAATGAATAAATTGGACTGAAGAAGCCTTTCCTTCAGACGAAGTTCTATCTACATCTGTCTCTGGAACAGCTTCGACTTTTTCACCATCAATTTTTATAAAGACTCTGTCCTCTATTCCGCCAACCTTTCCTAAAAAAATTGATCTAGATACCGGGTTGTCTATCTCAAACATTAAAGTTGCTGTTAACTCTTTTCCATCTGGTATCAAAGGGTTATATGCAGCTAGCTCGTCATTAAGCTGCTCATCCCCACCCTTTTCAATATATAACATTTCTTGAACTTGAGCTAACATAGTCTCGAAACTCTCAAAGTAAAAAGTTGCATAAGGGCCCAATGAAACTCTTCGGTTTTTTTTAAAACTTACAATATTTTTTTTCATTTCTTTTCTATGTTTCATATAAACATCTAAAGGCATGATATCTTCTTTTACAATTTGTCTTTTTTCTTTTGGCACAATCATATTCTATAACTTTTTGCCATTAACTCTATAGGGTGTAGTGCCTCATCATTTGAAATATTTGTATCTTTCTCCAATTGTTTTAAGTGCTTACCAGCAAGAGGACAATCTGATGCCATATATTTATTATTTTTGTTTTTTATTTGTCTTGCCGTAGGTCTTCCAACTTTATTTGCTAATTCATGTGTTCCTTTCATAACACCAAAAGTTCCTCCATGCCCAGCACATCTTTCCACAACATCTATTTTTATACCAGGAATTAATTTTAGCATATCTCTAGCTTTTATTCCCATATTTTGAGCTCGAGCATGACAGGCATGATGTACGGTTACGCCACCGTCTATTGCTTGCAATCCCTCAACTAAACCTTCATTCTTAGAGATATCCACAATATACTCATCAATATCCATGATATTTTTAGATAGTTTTTTTATGTTTTTGTCATTGGGAAGTAACAGAGGCCACTCAAACTTTAACATTAAACCACAACTTGCTGTTAAAGTTATTACTTTGTATCCCCTATCTACCCATTGGAGTAAATCTTTGGATACTTTTTTGGCTTGATTAACTACTTTTGGAAGATCAGCTTGTTCCAGAAAAGGCATTCCACAACATCCTGGGTAAGCTTCCTGAACTTCTACACCATTTTTTTTTAAAACTTTTAAAGCTGCTACACCTGTATCTTTTTTATTAAAATTTACAAAACATGTTGAATAAATCACTACTTTTCTGTTTTTTTGAGAAGTTTTAAATTTAATCTTGTCTTTATTTTTTTTAAAAAAATTTGAAAATGTTTCAGAATTATATTTTGGTAGACGAACTCTTTTATCTATTCCAATAATTATTTCTAATAAATTTCTAATAAATTTATTTTTGATATCTGATATCCAATTAACAAATTTTGAAAACATTATGCCAATTTTTCCATTTCTATCAACATGAGCTAACTCTTTTGGAATATTATTTAATTTACCAAGTTTTTTTTGAGCAGTTCTATATCTCAGCATTAAATGGGGAAAATCTAAATCAAATTCATGAGGTGGCACATATGGACACTTGGTCATAAAGCACATGTCACATAGTGTACATGCGTCAACTATTGGTTCAAATTGTTCACTTTTTAAACTATCTACATCTTCATTTTCAGACTCATCTATCATATCGAACAATTTTGGGAATGAGTCACATAAATTAAAACATCTTCTGCAACCATGACAAATATCAAAAGCTCTTCTCATTTCTGCATCTAGCTTTTCTGGATTTAAAAAATCTGGATGTTCAAAATTTATTGGGTGTCTTATTGGGGCTTCTATACTACCTTCTTTGCTCATATGATTAGTTTTCACTTTTATGGTGGGTAAACTCCCACCATAATTATTTTTTAAGAAATAGATTCTAAGGTCTTTTGAAATTTGCCAGCGTGAGATTTTTCTGCCTTTGCTAATGTTTCAAACCAATCAGCAATTTCTTCAAATCCTTCTTCTCTGGCTGTTTTAGCCATCCCTGGATACATATCCGTATACTCATGAGTCTCTCCTTGAACCGCCGACTCTAAATTTGCTTTAGTTTCACCAATAGGTAAACCTGTTGCTGGATCACCTACTTCCTCTAAAAATTCCAGATGCCCATGAGCATGACCAGTCTCACCTTCTGCTGTAGATCTAAATACTGTTGCAACATCGTTATAACCTTCAATATCTGCTTTTTGAGCAAAATAGAGATATCTTCTATTAGCCTGACTTTCTCCTGCAAAAGCAGCCTCAAGATTTTCTTTAGTTTTTGTACCTTTTAATGACATTTTATTCTCCTTAATTATGATTTTAATATATAATGATTCTAAACTGTAAGTCAATAGTTTAGAATTGTTATAATAAGTATTTTAAGTAATTGATTTTATTGTATTAATTTTGATTTTGATTATCACTCGCAACCTTAATTAACACTTCTACAGAATTAATTTTTTTTCCAGATAGATTTTTTTTGATTTTGATGTCATTAATATCATTTTGATCGCAATCAATTAACAGATTGGTGTCCTCATCGTAAAAATGATGGTGAATTGTTGTATTTGTGTCAAAATAGCTTTTGTCACTATTAATTGAAATCTCTTTTAAGTAGCCCTTTTTTTTAAAAGCGTGAACAGTATTATATATAGTCGCTAAAGATATTTTCTCACTTAATTTTTCGCTTATCATTTTTGACAAATCATTTATTGTGAAATGAAAGGTTTTTTCTCTATTAAAGAGGATTTCACATATTTTAATTCTTTGTTTAGTAGGTCTTAATCCAGAGATCCTTAATTTATTAACAAATTCAGTGTTCAAACTCATACTTATTTATAATTATTCTAAACTATTTGTATATTATATTGTTAATAAATCAAGTATTAAGGGTCTCAAAATTTATGAAAAAAAACTCATACTCATATGATGACCTTATAACTTGCGGTAATGGCGAGCTTTTTGGACCTGGAAATGCAAAATTACCTCTTCCTCCTATGCTTATGTTTGATAGAATAACAGAAATTAATGAGGATAACGGAGCCTTCAATAAAGGTTCATTAAAAGCTGAATTAGACATAAGAAATGATCTTTGGTTTTTTGATTGTCATTTTAAAGAAGACCCTGTTATGCCTGGGTGTTTAGGTCTTGATGCTATGTGGCAGTTAGTAGGTTTTTACCTTGGTTGGTTAGGAAATCCTGGAAAAGGAAGGGCTCTAGGAGTGGGCACTGTAAAATTTACTGGTGAAGTTTTACAAAATGTAAAAAGCGTTAAATATATAATTGATATGAAAAAAATTATGTCCCCAGGTGGAACAACGGTGGGTCTTGCCAATGGGGAAGTTTTTGCAGATGAAAAAAAAATATACTCAGCTGAAAGTTTAAAAGTAGGTTTGTTTAAATAATGAGAAGAGTAGTTATTACAGGGTTAGGAATTGTTTCTTGTTTAGGCAATAACCAAGAGGAAGTTCATCAATCATTATTGAATTCAAAATCTGGAATAACGTTCAGTGAAGAATATAAAGAGCATAATTTAAAAAGTCATGTTCATGGCAAGCCAAGTATAAATCTATCAGATCATGTTGATAGAAAAACAATTCGATTTATGGGATCAGGATCTGCATACAACTATATAGCAATGAAAGAGGCAATTGAAGACTCTGGTCTAGAAGAAAAAGATATTAGTAATTTTAAAACTGGAATCGTTATGGGTTCAGGCGGCCCTTCAATAGAAAATGTAATATTAGCAGCTGATAAAACTAGAGCCAAAACCCCAAAATTAATGGGGCCATTTATTGTTCCTAGAACAATGGCAAGCACTGCGTCAGCAACACTTGCTGTTCCTTTTAAAATAAAAGGGACTAACTATACGATGAGTTCAGCTTGTGCGACTAGTGGACACTGTATTGGAAACTCAATGGAATTAATACAAATGGGTAAACAAGATATAGTTTTTGCTGGGGGCAGTGAAGAAATTCACTGGGCAATGACTGCAATGTTTGATGCAATGACTGCTTTGTCATCTAAATATAACGATACACCAGAAACAGCATCAAGAGCTTACGACAAAACTAGAGATGGTTTTGTAATCGCTGGTGGTGGTGGAGTACTTGTGCTTGAAGAATATGAACATGCTAAAGCAAGAGGAGCTAAAATATACGCAGAATTAACTGGTTATGGAGCAACTTCAGATGGTTACGATATGGTAGCACCATCTGGTGAAGGAGCGGTTAGATGTATGAAAATGGCAATGTCAACATGTAAAAATAAAGTAGATTATATTAATACTCATGGAACTTCTACTCCTGTTGGAGACATTACAGAACTAAATGCAGTGAAAAATACATTTGGGAATGATATTCCGAAAATTAGTTCAACAAAATCCTTATCTGGCCATCCGTTGGGGGCAGCATCAGTTCACGAAGCAATCTATTGTTTAATAATGATGAAAAATAATTTTATAGCAGGATCTGCTAATATAAATGAAATTGATGAAGAGGCTAAAAAATTTCCAATAGTTGCTAAAACAGAAACTGGAGTAAAATTAAATACAGTTATGTCTAATAGCTTTGGTTTTGGTGGAACCAACGCTGCTTTAATTTTTGAGAAAGTATGACTATGAGCTTGATGAAAGGTAAAAAAGGATTGGTAATGGGTGTTGCTAATGAAAGATCTATTGCCTGGGGTATTTCACAAAAACTAGCTGAAGCTGGAGCAGAACTAGCGTTCACTTACCTTGGTGATGCTTTGAAGAAAAGAGTAATTCCACTAGCTGAAAAATTAAATTCAAAAGTTACATTTAGCTGTGATGTTGAAAAGAAAGAAGACATAACAAAATTATTTGAAGATATTAAATCTCAATGGGGTAAAATTGATTTTGTTGTCCATGCAATTGCTTTTTCTGATAAATCAGAATTATCTGGTGAATATTTAAATACCACAAGAGAAAATTTTTTAAGAAGTATGTTAATTTCATGTTTTTCTTTTACTGAAGTTGCAAAAGAAGCGTCTAAAGTATTAAATGAAGGCGGAAGTTTAATTACACTAAGCTATGAAGCAAATAAAGCTATCCCAAATTATAATGTAATGGGTGTGTGTAAGGCAGCTTTAGAGTCTAGTGTTAAGTATCTTGCTAGAGATCTAGGCGCTAAAGGGATGAGAGTAAATGCCATTAGTGCTGGACCTATTAAAACGCTGGCAGCCTCTGCAATAGGAGATGCAAAATTCCTTTATAAATGGAATGAAGATCATTCTTTACTCAAAAGAAACGTTGATATTCATGATGTTGGAAAT
>MDSV01009499.1_pt1 | contig 10555 bp, 10 predicted proteins | sample 810851 | NCBI WGS metagenome assembly MDSV01 (sample SAMN05326640, study PRJNA326480) | marine metagenome | isolation source: seawater | place: Atlantic Ocean: North East | collected 2012 | reverse complement strand
CCAAATAGACAGGATGTTTAATAAGGGAAGGCGTATTCGTTCCAGCAGCCTGATTGGTTTTGCAATGCTTTATTTTGTCGGAGGACTAAGGCGTTGGCGTCTGAAAACTCTGCGGCATGCGCAGGAGCAGGCGCACCTGAATGCATGGCTTGCCAGAGTTCGGGGTATCGCACCTGATGACTACGCGCTTGCGGTAGAGGTGCTGCGATGCCGTCGACTGATCAAAGGATATTCGGACACCCACGCGCGCGGTCAGTCAAAGTTCGATCGGGTCCTTGAGGGGCTTGAGTTGCTGTCCGGGCGCAACGACGCCGCCGATTGGCTGCGCCGCTTGCGCGATGCCGCTCTGCAAGACGAAGACAGCAAGGCACTGGATGGTGCCCTCCATACCATTGCAAGTTTTGCCAGATAGGGGTGTCATATGAAGCAAGATGCCATCATAGTCGGATCGGGCATCAATGCGCTGGTTGCAGCTGTGCACCTTCTGTCAAAAGGGTGGACGGTCGCTGTTTACGAGGCCGCCCCGGTGCCCGGTGGCGCGGTCAAATCAGGTGAATACATCGAACCGGGATATCGGCATGATTGGGCGGCAATGAATCTGTCGCTGTTTGCTGGATCCGAATTTCACCAGAAGTACAGTGACGAGCTGGCCGAATGCGGGTTAGAATTTGCCCCTGCGGAACATTGCTTTGGCAGTGTTTTTCCGGATGGGACCTGGCTTGGTATCTCGAACGACGCCGCCGTTAATGCGGCTAGAATTGCCGATGTTTCCCAAAATGATGCTGATACCTGGCGTAATCTTACAGATGATTTCGGCAAACAGGCTGACGCCATATTTGCCATTCTGGGCAGTCCTATGGGGGTTGGAGGCCTCGGCAAGCTGTTTTGGAGTTTGGTGCGCAAGCTAAAGCCAGCTGGCTTGTCCGACCTGGGGCGTTTTTTGATGACATCGCCGCGTTCCTGGCTCGACGATACATTTGAAAACGAAAAGGTAAAGGCGATGCTCGCAGCCTGGGGAATGCATCTGGACTTTGCGCCCGATACGGCAGGCGGGGCGCTATTTCCCTACCTCGAGGGTATGGCCAATCAGGCCTTTGGCATGGCGCTTGGCAAAGGGGGGGCACAATCCCTGACTGATTCACTTGTCGCACTGATCGAGCGCAAGGGCGGGCAAGTGGTTTGTAATGCAAAGGTAGTTGAAATCTTGACAGAAAAGGGGAGGGCGCACAGTATCCTTCTGGAAAGTGGTGAAGCAGTTCAAGCCAAGAAGGCCATTATAGCCAACCTTGCGCCTTCTGGGCTCGCGCGATTGACGGGCGAAACGGGCGACGTAATATTTGACCTAAAAATCGCCAAGTACGAACATGCACCGGGCACAATGATGATCCACCTCGCGTTGGATGGACCTTTGGAATGGAGCGCCGGTAAAGAGCTTCAGTCATTCGCTTACGTGCACATTGCCCCCTCACTAGATCAGATGGCCAAAACATATACGCAGGCCAAGGCAAACCTGCTTCCGGACGAACCCGTTATTGTTGTCGGCCAACCCACGGCCATCGACCCTTCGCGCGCGCCGGATGGGCACCACATTTTATGGTTGCAAGTGCGTATGGTGCCGGGAACCATTCAAGGTGATGCCGCAGGCGTTATCAAGGCAACTGATTGGGAAATCGCCAAAATCGAAATGGCCGAACGCGCCTTTGATCTGATCGAAGCCCATGCGCCCGGACTACGGGCCAAGACCATTTCATCAAGGGTCGTAGGCCCAAATGAGCTGGAAGCGGACAACGCCAATCTGGTTGGCGGGGATCAGGTTTGCGGGTCTCATCATCTCAGTCAGCACTTCCTGTTCCGACCCATGCGTGGGTACGCGGATGGGTCAACACCAATCAAGAATTTACACCTGACAGGCGCCGCAGTCTGGCCAGGGGCCGGCACTGGAGCCGGTGCGGGCTTTTTGCTCGCTCAGAAACTTGCGGGAAAATGAAACTTTGGGAGGACCAAATAATGACAATAATTTCTAGACGTAGTTTAATGAAAGGGGCCGCCGCTGGCGCCGGCCTCGCAATTGGCGGGGCGCCTTTGTCCCTAATGGCAAAGGGGATCGACGATCTAATCATAGCGTACAATGTTAACCTGCCGAATTGGGACCCAACTGTCGGAATGTCGGCAGTTAACCCGACGATCCAGGGCATCTACCAATCTGTGTTTGATATGTTTATACATCAGAGCCCGGATTTGGCACCGGCGCCGGGGCTTATTACCGAATGGGGCTGGAACGATGACAAAACCGGCTTCTGGGTCGAGGTTCGCGAAGGTGTCAAGTGGCATAATGGCGATGACTTTGGTCCAGAGGATGTGGCCTATACCTGGCAACGCTCCGGCAACCCCGAGAACGGCAGCCCGCTGGCGCAGACCTGGGGTAACATTCAGGATATCCAGATCGAAGGAAACCGGATCACCGCAAAGATGATGCAATTTGATCCGATGATGTTCAAATGGATGTATTTCTTAACAGGCTATTGTCTGCCTAAGAAATATCTTGAAAAAGTTGGTGCAGAGGGCTTCGAAGCCGCGCCGATTGGTACTGGACCCTATATGGTCGAAAAGTTTGAGCGGAACGCCTTTGTCCGGCTGAAAGCTAACCCCAACTATTGGGGTGGCGAACCTGCTTTCAAGTCGGTTACCATCAAGTTTGTGACCGATGCTGCTAGTCGCGTGGCCGAAATCGAAAGTGGCAACGCCCACGTTTCAATCGAAATGCCGTATGAGGAATTTGACCGCCTAAAAGGCAGCAATGGTATATCAGGCACCCATCTGCCGGTATCCGATGTAGGGATGATCTTCATCAACGATATTGGCGTAATGTTGGACGAAAATGTGCGTCGCGCGGCGGCCCATGCAATTGACAAAAAGACAATTGTAGATAGACTTTTGTCCGGTTACGGTGTGCCGATCGACACATTACTGACGCCGGAATACGACGGCTTTGATCCATCGATCACAGTTGAATATAATCCAGACCTTGCCAAAAAGCTTCTGGCAGCCTCTGGCTATTCGACGGATAATCCGGTGCGCTTCAAAATCCAAACGACCCGCGGTTATAAACCTAAGGACTACGAAATCATTCAAGCTATCGTTGGTCTCTGGCGGAAAGTCGGCATTGAGGCGGAAATCGAAGTTTACGAAGTTGCTAAGCATTTTGAACTTCGAGCGGCTGATCAGCTTGCCGAAATGGCTTTTTACAACTGGGGTAACGCAGTTGGCGATCCGGCCTCTTCGGTTGCATTCTCCATGTTCGGTCCCTCACCGCACTCTGTTTGGGATGGCGAAGACATGATCCAGCAGATTGGACCACTTTGGGGTGAGCCGAATGAGGAAAAGCGACTCGCGGCCTATCAGAACGTCAATAGGCACATCGCTGAAAACGCTCTGGTAATTCCATTGATCCAATACGTGCAACCCATTCTGCACAGCGATCAGATCACGGTGGTTCAACATGCCTCCGGTTCAATCCTGCCGGCACTGTGGTCGTAATGTAAACCGACTAGGGGCGGCTTCACCGCCCTTAGTTCAGACGGAGTTCGCTGATGCGGCTATTCCAGATTATGTTGGCACGCCTACTTACTATGCTGATTACGCTGTTGGGCGCTGCCGTGGTCGTGTTCGTGCTGATCCGGGTAGTTCCTGGGAACCCCATCGCTATGATGCTGCCCCCAAATGCAACCGACGCCGATGTCGAGTTTCTGACTCGCCTTTACGGACTAGACAAATCAATTGCAGAGCAGTTCTTCATTTGGGTAGGCGGTGTACTGCAAGGGGATTTCGGAACTTCAATTTCCTTGCGACAGCCGGTGGCCGAGCTAGTGCTTGGCCGCATTCCAGCGACGTTAGAGCTTGCCTTCTTCGCGCTTTTACTCGCAGTAATCTTTGGCACGCTTCTGGCGCTTGCAGGCACCCGCTTTCGCGGCAGTCGGGCCGAGGGCGCTGTTGATGTGGCCAACGGGATTTCACTTTCGATGCCGGACTTTCTTTGGGGTCTTATCCTTATCCTGTTGTTCGGCGTGCTCTGGCCCGTTTTCCACATTTCCGGGCGAGTAAGCCCCTCGCTTGATATTCCATTTTCGACGAACTTTTACGCCTTGGAGGCTTTGTTTCGCCTACGATTTGATATTTTTGGTGATCTGATGGCGCATATGCTGATGCCCGCAGTTGCCCTTGCTTTGCCGTTAGGGGCTATGCTTTCGCAGCTTCTGAAACAGGCCCTGAAGGAAACAATGCATCTGGATTACGTGACTCTGAGTCGAACGAAAGGATATGGCGAAAATCACGTCATCATCAAAGAAGCGCTTCCGAACGCCGTCCTGCCAACCCTTACCTTCATTGGGGTACAGTTCACCCATGTGATTGGTGGCACCGTTATCGTCGAGAGGCTTTTTTCTTACGAAGGCCTTGGCAATATGGCCATTGATGCCGTTATCAATCGAGACCTGCCTTTGATACAAGGGATCGTGATCCTTTTTGCGCTTCTCTTTACCCTGATCAATCTGGCCGTGGATCTGCTTTATGTCGTTCTCAACCCGAGGCTCCGAGATGATTGACGGACGTTCCCAGATCAGGCAACGCGCTGGATTACGGCTCTGGTTGTCGGCCGGATGGTTGAGTCTTCTTGCTCTGGCCGCAATATTTGCGCCTTTTGTAGCGCCTCAGGATCCTTTGGTACAGGATCTATTCACCTCCCGTCTGCCACCCTTTTGGCAAGATGGTGCCGAACCCGGGTACTGGCTTGGAACTGATAATCTGGGCCGCGATGTGCTATCACGCATCATCTACGGTGCGCGTGTTGCCCTGGGGGTTGCAATACTTGCTGCGACTTTGGCTGGTCTGATAGGGGCTGCATTTGGGTTACTTGCGGGGTTCTATCGGGGTTGGGTAGATATCGTTGTAAGCCGGATCATTGACATTTGGATGGCATTTCCACCTGTCCTTTTTGCCATACTCCTGATCGCAGTGCTGGGAACTGGGCTACATTCGATCGTACTGGCCATCGTCATTATTGATTGGACGCGTTTCGCACGGGTTGTACGGATTGAGGCCATGACGCAAGGCGCCATGGACTACGTTGATGCCGCGACAGTCGCTGGCTCGGGCCGTCTTGGGATCCTGACGCGAGAAATTCTGCCAAACGTCCTGCCTACGATTGTGGTACTTGTAACTCTTCAAATGGGGATCGCTGTGATCGTTGAAGCAATACTGTCTTTCGTAAACCTGTCTATCTCGACCGACTCGCCGACCTGGGGCGGTATGATCGCTGAAGGGCGCATCGCAATTTATCAGGCTTGGTGGGTTTTGGTCTTTCCGCTGATTACACTTTTTCTTACCGTCCTCAGTTTCAGTCAGTTGGGTGAAGGGTTGAAAGACCGTTTCGATCCAGTGCTACGATGAGCGCCTTTTTATCGATAGAGGACCTCACGGTCGAGCTGAAGTCTGGCATGCCGGTACTTCGAGGTGTTTCGATCGATGTGAATGTGGGCAAGGTACACGGCCTTGTTGGGGAAAGTGGCGCTGGCAAAAGCATGATAGGGAAGGCCATCTTGGGCATCCTGCCCAGAGCTCTGTCAGTCACTGCCGGGTCAATCATCCTTGATGGAGAGGAATTGCAATCCATTGCTCCAAAAACGCGCCGAGAATTAATTGGAGCAACGGCGGCTCTCATCCCGCAAGACCCGTTGACTGCCTTAAATCCCGTTCGCCGGATCGGGCCCCAAATCACCCGGCGGCTAATTGATATTTTAGGCTGGAATAAGGCGAATGCTGAAACTCGGGCATTAGAACTTTTGAACGAGGTTAATATCCCTGACCCAGACAGGGTTATGCATAGCTATCCGCACGAACTTTCTGGTGGAATGCGTCAAAGGATTCTGATCGCATCAGCCTTTGCAGCCGAACCCAAATTGATTATTGCTGATGAACCGACAACAGCCTTGGATGTCACAGTGCAAAAGCGTATTTTGAAGCTGATCGAAGAAATGCAGGAGCGACACGGCAGTGCGCTTTTATTCGTGACCCATGATTTAGGAGTAGTCTCCAAAATCGTTCAGAGCCTTTCAGTTCTTTATGAGGGTAAAGTGGTGGAGACTGCGGACTTGCGGGACTTTTTTATGCAACCCTCCCACGTCTATTCCCGAGCATTGCTTCAAGCCACGCCAAAATACACTGACCCTGATGGAAGCTTGACACCAGTTTCAGGCGAAGTGACCGCGATGCTGGCTGACGAAATAGATGTTTGGGACAAGGAGCACGGGTATCATGTCTGAACCGCTGTTTCAGGTCCGCAACATGCACCTGTCCTTGCCGGACAGAGCGAGAAAGCGCGTTTTTGGACCGGCACCCAAGATCGAGATATTAAAAGACCTGAACTTCGATATTCATCGGAGAGAGGTTTTAGGTATCGTCGGCGGTTCTGGCTCAGGCAAATCAACCACGGGCAGGGCACTGGTTCGGCTTCTTAAACCAACCCAGGGAAGCGTAATCTTCGATGGGAAGGACATTACACATTTGGGGGCCGTTGCGCTAAAACCGTTGCGCCGACGCTTTAAGATGATTTTTCAAGACCCTCTTTCCTCCCTTAACCCCCGCCATAGTGTCGCTCGGCTGATCGGTGGACCGCTCAAGCTTGAAGGCTTTGCTGACGTTAATGGCAGGGTGGAGGATGCACTGGGTCAAGTGGGCTTGCCCCAAGAATTCATGGGCCGTTATCCACATGAGATGTCCGGCGGGCAAAGGCAGCGGATTGGTATCGCCAGGGCTATTGCAAGCAGACCAGATTTCATCCTTGCCGATGAAATCGTCTCAGGACTGGATGTTTCCAACCAGGCGCAAATTCTCAACCTTCTGGAGAACCTAGTGTTAGACCTTGATCTAACATTGGCTTTCGTGAGCCATGATCTCTCCGTCATCCGCCGCCTATGCCATCGGGTAATGGTAATGAACCAGGGTGAGATCGTTGAAATTGGTGCTGTCGATAAAGTCTTTGAAGCGCCACAGCATTCATATACGCGGGAGCTTTTGGATGCTATCCCACTGCCGGATCCGGATCAGGACTGGGAAGCAGCCTAATTGCCGGCGCCGGATCTTTCGGGCAGGTCAGTGATGCAGGCTTCGAGCGCAGCACGTACCTCGTCGGGCCAGGGGATCGAATTGTGCTTGTCGATATCGCTCGCTGCCAGCACCTGTTTACTCTTCCAGCGAGTTTCCCCATTGTAGCTCACAGTGTGATGCAGCGTCAGCGAGCTACGACCAACCTTCAACACCCGAACCTCGAAATCCAGCTCCTGTCCGAAATAAGACGGTACAGAAAAGTCACACGACAGGTGAACCGTCGGTGTACCCCAGCGTTCCTTGATCATGATCTGATACCAGGTCCACCCCAAATGTTCCCAGAACTCTTCATTCACGTTATTCAAAATATTTAGATAGGCGGGATAATATGCAGTGCCTGAAATATCGCAATCACCAAAATTTAGCATGCGCTTTGTTCTAAACGGAACTTCCATGAAATCCTCACAGCAAATTTCCGTATCTAGACTCTTTACCAAGGATCTGTCCAGTCGAAACTTGGTGTGGTCAAAGCCGCTTCTCCCGACCTCCAGCATCCTCATAAATGCCTAGCAAGCAGGATGCCGGATTTGTTACGATCCTTGAAAGACTTACCTACATCAGCTTTGAGACTTGGTCTTCCATCCGCTCGGAACCCATTGCTGTATAGCCGCCATCAACTGCCAGATCGGTGCCGGTGATAAAGCTGGCCTTGTCGGAACACAAGAAGACAACCGCGTTACCGACTTCTTCTGGGTCGCCAGTTCGTCCGAGCATATGCAAAGGAGCAGCCACACCGTCAGTTTTGGCACGGTCATCATTGGTGACCATCTTCATGATGTTCGACCAGATCCAGCCAGGGCTGATCGAATTCACGCGGATATTCATCGGCTGCAATTGCATCGCCGCGTTGCGCGTGATCGCGATGATGGCGGCCTTTGCCGCCGAATAGGTCATCCGACCGGGCTGCGCGACCTTGCCCGAGATCGAAGCGAAGTTGACGATCGAACCGCCACCGCGTTTTTCCATTTCTGGCGCAACCTTGCTGGCAAGGACCTGTCCAGAAATTAGGTTGATGTTCAGCGAGTCCTGCCAAACCTGTCGCGAAGAATTCACACCCTCATCCATGTAGGTTGAGGCGAGATTCACTAAGTAGTCAATTCCGCCATAAGCATCGACGCTTGCCGCTATCAATGCATCCAACGCCCCGTCATCGGTGACGTCTGTCTCCACGAAAGTAACCCCATCTCCTAATTCGCTCGCCAGGGCTTCTCCATCTTCAATGGCTATATCCGCCATGACGACTTTGGCTCCCTCACTATTAAGTGCGCGAACAACACCTTGACCGATTAACGTTGACGCGCCCGTAACGATAGCGACTTTTCCAGGCATCGAACCCATATCAATTTCTCCCTAGTTATTTAGTAAAAATTATACGGCGTCCGAAACCAATTAAAACCTGCATGCGCCTATTAGGCTAGCGTATCTACATTTTTTGTATACTCCACTGCAGATAACGGATAGCGAAGCTTTTCTCGGGTGATGAGGGCACACCGCTACGCTCTTGTTATTTGCAAAGGCATGTATAAACTAATTCTCGAATTGGGGGATTCGAAGAGAGGTGAGTGCGATGGTCTATGCTGCACCTAATGAGGTCCAGTTTCCAGGAACTCGAGAGTTTATTTCGGGGAACATCCTAGTCGAGGGAAATGATCTCGACCAGGCGTGTTCGGCTGTATCAAAGGTATTTGTCAATCATAGACTTCACGCGTCAACCGTTCAGCCGGCACGCCCTATTCAGGTAAATTATAAACGCTTTGATGCGCTTGCAGTGTGCCTTTTTGATTACGGAAGAGAGGTGGAGGTTCAGCCAGATTTGTTTGACGATTTCTATCTCGTTCAGGTTCCGCTTCAAGGAGGTTCACGCATCAGATCCGGCAGCAAAGCCTTCGACAGCAGGGTGGGAATGGCCTCCGTACTGCCAGCACAGCGCGAATTTACACTGCGCTTGAGTGAAGATTGTCAAAAAATTCTAGTTCAAGTTGACCGACGCAAACTCACCTCCAAGCTTGAAGCATATTTAGGTTGCAAGCTAACCAGGTCCCCAGACTTCGACATCTTCGCTCATGATATCGTAAGGCCTAATAGTCGGATGTATCATGCAATTGAAGGGCTGATGTCTTTGGCTATCGGTTCAGAAGGAGCAGGCCCGGGTCAATCAATTATCGCATCCGCCTTCGAGGATGCATTCATTTTTTCAATGCTCTTTGATGTCAAAAGTGATATGAGCTCGGCTATTCACAACGGGGCCATTTCAAGCGCTTGTCCTAAGGCCGTAAGGCGGGCAGAAGAATATATCAATTCCAACCTTTCTGAACCGATTCGCATCGAAGACCTTGTTGCGGTATCAGGGGTGTCGGCCCGGTCGATCTTCGACGGCTTCACCCGCTTTCGCGATATGACGCCCATGCGTTACGTGAAGTTCTGCCGTCTGCACAAGGTGCGAGAGCTGCTGAGAGAAGCAGACGATACGACCATGGTTTCAAGCGTCGCAGTTGAATGGGGATTTAACCATTTTGGTCGTTTTGCGAAGGACTACGCTCAGGCATTTGGCGAAAGTCCGTCTGAGACGCTGCGAGCAGCAAAGAATAGCCACTGGGTAGCACGGCGAAATTAGCCAGCCCCTCTATAGCTGATTTGGTTTCCAGTCAGTTCGTAGTGAGTTGGCATGAAGGTGGTGTATTAGTCGCTGCAAATCTTCCAGATCGTCGTCACTAATACCCTTAAACAACCTATTTCGGGCGGCGCGGGTAGAGCTGTCACATTGTTCGAAACGTGTACGCCCGGATTTTGTCAACGTGATGCTTGAGAAGCGCTTGTCATGCGTCATGGTCTCTTTCTTGATAAACCCTCGTGCAGCCATTTTGTCGACGAGGCGGCTAGCTACTGTTCTATCGATCACAGTCAACTCTGCTAGTTCCGCGACAGTCAACGGATGGTTCCCCTCACTCAGGCATTGCAGCGCGCGCCACTCTACAAGCTTCAATCCATGTGCGCGCAAAGCGGTATTCATCATATCACGAATGCGGCTGTTGAGCTTAGCGAGTAGAAACTCTGGCGGTTCAAATCGGTCAAGATTTGCCGATGTTGCAGTTTCGGGCTCGTGATCTGCAATTCCTGTCATGTTTGCAAACGAAACATGAAGATTTTTGTTTGTCAACTGCATATTATGTGTTAATGCACATAATATTAATATAAGTTTGGAGCGAGACCTATGAAGATGACGATCATTGGCGGAGGGCCCGGAGGCCTTTTTGCAGCGCTGCTTTGCAAGAAGGCCAAGCCTGATTGGGATATTGAGATCTTCGAGCAAAACAAGGCCGATGACACCTTTGGTTTTGGCGTCGTTTTTTCTGACGAAACGCTGGACGAATTTTTGAGCCGTGATAAAGCCGTG
>MDSV01200597.1_pt1 | contig 10556 bp, 10 predicted proteins | sample 810851 | NCBI WGS metagenome assembly MDSV01 (sample SAMN05326640, study PRJNA326480) | marine metagenome | isolation source: seawater | place: Atlantic Ocean: North East | collected 2012 | reverse complement strand
AGCATAACAGTAGCGCCATCTCTTACTTTAACAGATAAAGAATATCAAATTTTAAGAAACGCAAGTATAAAAGTATTAAAAAAAATTGGTGTTGATACTGGTGGATCAAATGTACAATTTGCCATTAATCCAGAAAATGGTGAAATTAACGTAATTGAGATGAATCCTAGAGTAAGTAGATCTTCTGCATTAGCTTCAAAAGCAACAGGTTTTCCAATAGCTAAAATAGCTGCAAAATTGGCTGTTGGTTATTCTTTAGATGAGCTGCAAAATGATATAACTAAAACTACACCAGCGAGCTTTGAACCAACAATAGATTATGTAGTTACTAAAATACCAAGATTCACATTTGAAAAATTTAGCGGTGCTGACTCAAATTTAACAACCTCAATGAAATCGGTTGGTGAAACAATGAGTATTGGAAGGTCGTTTAACGAAAGTCTGCAAAAAGGTTTTAGTTCACTCGAGTACGGATTAGATGGTTTGGATGTACCTCAAAATTTAAAGATAAATAAACAAACAATTTTTAATGATTTAAAAATACAATCTTCTCAGAGATTATTAACCATTGGTCAAGCTCTTCGCTTAAATACTTCTGTAAAAGAAATTAATGATATAACAAAATATGATAATTGGTTTATTAATCAACTTAAGACAATTATAGAAATTGAAAAATTAATAAAAGAAAGTGATTTAACAAAAGAATTAATGTTATTGGCTAAACATAATGGTTTTACTGATAAGAAAATTGCAAAAATAATAAATAGTTCAGAAAAGGGAATAAGGGAATTTAGAAATAACAATAATATAAGACCAATATTCAGACTTGTCGATACATGTGCTGGTGAGTTTGCTTCTAAGACTCCTTACCTGTATTCAAGTTATGATTGGAATTTTCACAACAAACCATTTTGTGAATCTAACCCAACTAATAATAAGAAAGTTATTATTCTTGGTGGTGGACCAAATAGAATAGGTCAAGGAATAGAATTTGATTATTGTTGTGTTCATGCAGTGTATGCTCTTAAAGAAAAAGGTATTGAAACCATCATGATTAACTGTAATCCTGAAACAGTATCTACTGACTATGATACAGCTGATAGATTATATTTTGAGCCTTTGACTACAGAGAGTGTTCTTGAAATATATAAGAAAGAAGAAGAAAATGGAGAAGTAATAGGTATTTTTGTTCAATTTGGAGGTCAGACACCTCTTAAAATTGCAAATGAATTAGAAAGAGAAGGTGTAAAAATTCTTGGAACAACAACTGAAGCAATTGATTTAGCTGAAGATAGAGATAGATTCAGTGATATTTTAATAAAACTAAATATTGATCAACCAAAAAATGGTTTTGCTAAAAATCTTAATGAAGCTCATCAAATAGCCAATGACATAGGCTATCCTATCTTGATTCGACCATCTTATGTCTTAGGTGGAAGAGCAATGGAAATAGCGTATAATGCAAAACACCTTGAGTCTTTCACGAACAATGCTCTTGAAGCTTCATCAAATAATATAATTTTAGTTGATCAATATCTTGAAAACGCGACTGAGGTTGATGTTGATTTAATAAGAGATAATAAAGGTAAAATATTTATTGCAGGAATCATGGAACATATAGAAGAAGCAGGTATTCATTCTGGTGATAGCGCTTGTTCCTTGCCACCTTTTTCCATCGGTGATGATTTACAATATAAAATTATAAATTGGGTATCAAAAATTGCTGAAGAAATAAAAGTTGTAGGATTAATGAATACTCAGTTAGCAATTAAGAATGAAAAAATTTATGTTTTAGAAGTTAATCCAAGAGCCAGTAGAACAGTTCCTTTTGTTGCAAAAGCAAGGGGAATTCCAATAGCCAAGATTGCAGCGAAAGTTATGACTGGTGATCTTTTAGAAGATGTTCTAACTTCTGAAGATGTCAAAAAATTAGAAACTTTTAATGTAAAAGAATCGGTTTTTCCTTTTAATAAATTTGAGGGTGTGGATTTAATTCTTGGACCTGAAATGAAATCAACTGGCGAAGTAATGGGGATTGACTCAACATTTTTATCTGCATTTGCAAAAAGTCAAATTGCATGTGGAACAAATCTACCTTCAAAAGGTAAGGTTTTTATTTCCATAGATGATGATAATAAAAAGTTGATTTTAAGCATTGTTAAAAAACTGATTGATCTTAATTTTATTATTGTTGCTACAAAAGGAACAGCAAAATTTTTGGATGAGAATAATTTAATTGTTGAAACAATAAATAAAGTAAAAGAAGGTGGACCTCATATAGTTCATGCAATAACAAATAATCAAATTGATTTAGTAATTAATACAACAAAAACACAAGGATCAATAAGAGATAGTTATAGCATTAGAAGAACTTCACTAACACATAACATACCTTATTATACTACAATTGCAGGAGCAAAAGTAGCAGTTGATACTATAGAACACTTAAAAAATAACAGTTTAAAAGTTAAAAGTTTGCAAGATTTAATCTAAATATATTGACTTAAGAAAAATTTATACCATCATAGAATAATGAATAAAATTCCAATGACAGCTTCAGGATATGAGAATATTCAGGCCGAATTGAAAAAATTATTAAATGAAGATCGTCCAAATATAATTGAAGCAATAGCTGAAGCTAGAAGTCATGGAGACTTATCTGAAAATGCTGAATATCAATATGCTAAAGAACAGCAAAGTTTAATTGAAGGTAAGATAGCTGATCTCGAAAGTGCAATTAGTAGAGTTGAAGTCATTGATGTAAAAAGTATCGCAAGTGAAGAGATCAAATTTGGTGCTACAATAGAAATTGAAGATGACAATAGTGGTGAAATATATTCATATCAAATAGTAGGTGACTACGAGTCTGATATAAAAAATAAAAAATTATCTGTAAGTAGCCCACTAGCAAGAGGTTTGATCAATAAAACTGTTGATGACGTTGTAGAAATTAACAGTCCAAAAGGACAAAAATCTTATACAATTAAATCTATAAAATACACTTGAATTTAGAAAGATTTAAAATCTGGGCAGTTACTGATGGCTCACAAGGTATGATAAGCCAAGTAATGGGTTTATCAAAACATATTAGTACTGACATAACAGAAATTAAAACTGATCTGATGTTTCCATGGAATAGAATTCAACCAGGATTGCTTCCAACATTTAAATGGATTTTTAAAAACAATTTTCCAATGAATAATGAACCAAATATTTTAATATCCTGCGGAAGAAAAAGTGTTTACTTTTCTTTGTATTGTAAAAAAAAATTTAAAAAAATTATAAACATACATATACAAAATCCCAAAATATCATCAATGAATTTTAATTATTTAATTATTCCAAATCATGATAAAGTAAGGGGGTATAATATTTTAAATACAGTTGGGGCATTACATCAATTTAATAAGAATGATAAAAACACTAACCCAAAACTAGTAACCTGCATAGTTGGTGGAAATAATCAGCATTATCATTTCAATATTAGTGAAGCTAATGAATTGTGTAATAAACTTATAGAAATTAAAAAAAATAAAACAGATATTGATTTACATATTATTACATCAAGAAGAACATCCGATTTAGTAAAAAGAATGATTATTAAAAAATTAAAAAATATTGCAACAATTTGGACAGGTGGTGAAAATAATCCATACAAGGAATCTATTAAAAGTTCATCTTTTTTTATTATAACTTCTGATTCAACATCAATGATTAGTGAAGCATCAATATCAGGAAAACCAATTTATGTATATCATCTAAGATTTAAAAGAAAAAGTAAGAGGATAGAAAATTTTCATACTGAGTTTTCTAAATTAGGCATAACTAGAGATATAATTGATGTAAAGTATTTAGAAAATTGGTCATACAATTCATTGAATGAATCCGAAAGAATTGCTAGCATTATTAAAAAAAGAATAATAGAAGCAAATATATGAATTTAGAAAATTTAACTTCTTGTAATTATCCCTTTAAACATTGGGAAATTTCTAATTGTTTAGACATAAAAGCTCTAGATGAGATTTCATACTCCAATATTCCAGATGGAAATAGAGCATATGATGGTACTCGAGCAGCTGATCTTACAGGCAAAGGAATAGATGGAAAACTGAGACTATTTATAGATTTAAGTAATTCTAAATTATATCCTTGTTTAACGAAAATTATAAATAATCTTCAATCGAAAACAGTTTATGAAAAAATAGGGAATCTGCTCAATAAAGATTTAAGTAAATCTTATATTAGACTTGAAATCATTGGCGATAAAAAAGGTTTCTGGTTAAAACCCCACAAAGATATCTCAGAAAAGCTTATGACAATGATGGTATGGGCCAACCCATACGATGAATCTGATAGTCTGGGTACAGATCTCTATGATAATGATTTCAAATTAGTTAAAACTATCAAATATAGACACAATAATGGCTATTTTTTTTCTTCAGGACAAGATACTTGGCATGGTCTTGAATTAAAAGAAATTAAAAAAGAAAGACGTTGTATTCAAATAAATTATGTTTCTTTTAAAACAGATTGGCCTGTTGAAAAGTAAATAATTAAAACAATATTCATTCTATGACTAAAACAATCAAAACAGATGTTCTAATAATTGGCTCAGGTCCCGCTGGATATACAGCTGCAATTTATGCAGCTAGAGCAAATTTAAAACCTCACTTAATTTCTGGTCTTGAACCAGGTGGACAATTAACAATTACAACTGATGTTGAAAACTATCCTGGATTTGGTGATGTTATTCAAGGCCCATGGTTGATGGAACAAATGAAAGAACAAGCTTTAAAAGTTGGTACTGAATTTCATCATGATATTGTTAAAAAAGTTAATTTTGACTTTAACCCCTTCTCGGCAGAGACTGACTCAGGATTAAAATTTAATTCAAAATCAATAATAATTGCAACTGGAGCACAGGCTCGTTGGTTAAATTTGGAGTCAGAAAATAAGTTTAAAGGTTTTGGAATCTCTGCATGCGCAACTTGTGATGGTTTTTTCTTTAAAGATCAAAATATTATTGTTGTTGGTGGTGGAAATAGTGCTGTTGAGGAAGCGCTATACTTAACAAATTTTGCCTCAAAAGTCACTTTGGTACATAGAAGAGATAAATTAAGAGCAGAAAAAATACTGCAAGAAAGATTATTTAAGCATCCTAAAATTAAAGTGATATGGAATCATACTGTAGAAGAATTTATAGGATCTGAAAAACCTATATCGTTGAATAAAGTTAAACTTAAAAATACGCTAGATAACAATGAAAAAATTATAGATGCAACAGGCGCATTTATTGCCATTGGTCACGACCCATCTACTTCATTATTTAAAAATCAAATTGAAATGGATAGTGAAAACTATATTGTTACTAAAGCAGACAGTACAGAAACAAATATAAAGGGTGTATTTGCTGCTGGGGATGTAAAAGATAAAGTATTTAGGCAGGCAGTAACTGCTGCTGGTATGGGTTGTATGGCTGCTTTAGAGGCTGAAAAATTTATAGCCGAGAATTACTAACCTTGTCTAGCTTTCATTCTTGGGTTTTTTTTATTTATTACATAAATTCTGCCTTTTCTTCTAACTAGCTTACAATCTTTATCTCTAGTTTTTGCAGTTTTTAATGAACATTTAACTTTCATAATAAGTGGGCTATTAAATTCTATGATTTATTTTGTCAAACATATATTAGAAATATTTAATAAATGAGAAAAATATACCTACCTGGAAGGTCAAATGTATTATCAAATAATGCAATGGTTGCAACTTCCCAGCCATTAAGCTCTCAGGAGGCTATTAATATACTTAAATTAGGAGGGAATGCAATTGATGCAGCGATAGCTGCCTCAGCAGTTTTATCAGTGGTAGAGCCTGGATCAACTGGAATTGGAGGTGATTGTTTTGCAATTATAAAAATGAATAATAAAAAAACTATATCAGTAAATGGCTCTGGTATTGCACCTAAAAAAGCAAATCTTAATTACTTTAAAGAAAATAAAATTGAGTCAATTGGATTGTTAAGCCCTCATTCGGTAACAGTTCCAGGAGCTGTTAATGCATGGCATAATATGCATAAACAATTTGGAAAGTTAGAATTTGAAAAATTATTTATTACTGCAGAGTATTATGCCAGGGAAGGTTTTCCAGTTCATGAAGTTGAAGCATTTCACTGGAAAAAAAATGAAGATAAATTAAGAAAAAATAAAATATCAAAAGAAATTTTTTTAAAAAATAATAAAGCACCAACATTTGGTTCAAAATTTAAAAATATTAAATTAGCCAATACTCTTAAATTAATTGGAAAAAAAGGATCTAAGGCTTTTTATGAAGGTGAAGTCGTAAAAGATATGGTGAAAAGTCTTAATAATTTAGGAGGACTCCATACAGAAGAGGATTTCTATAATCAAAGCTCAATACTTTCAGATACTTTAATTTCTGAATATAAAAACTACAACATACATCAATGTCCTCCTAATGGACCAGGGGTTATTGTACACTTAATGATGAAATTATTAGATAAATTTAATTGGAATAATATTAATTTTTTTGATTCAATAAGATTTCATATACAAGCTGAAGTTACAAAAATTTGTTTTGAAGTTAAAGAAACCATTCTGGGAGATCCTAATTTTACAAATATTGATATTAAAAATTTAATAAGTGAAGAATATATAGATTATTTATTTAAAAAAATTGATATTAACAAAGTTTATGAAGCAAAAAATGCATATGTTACTTCACATCCTGAGACTGTATATTTAACTGTTGTTGACGATAACCTTAATGCAGTTTCTTTTATAAATTCAATTTGCCATGCTTTTGGCAGTGGCATTTGTTCAGAAAATTCAGGTGTATTATTTCAAAATCGTGGTGTAAATTTTAGATTAAAAGAAGGGCATCCAAATTGTATTGGTGCAAATAAAAGACCCTTGCATACTATAATACCCGGACTATTAACTAATCAAAATAATGAAACTGTTATGTCTTATGGAGTAATGGGTGGTCAGTATCAACCAATTGGACAGTCACATTTTTTACAAAATATTTATGAGTTTGGAATGTCAATGCAAGAAGCAATTGATACACAAAGAGCTTTTTCTTTAAACGGTAAATTAAAAGTTGAAAATTCTTTTTCTAAATCAACTGTTGAAGAACTTTTAAGGCTAGGTCACGATATTGAAATTTCTGATGAGGGTATAGGTGGGGGTCAAGGGATTATGATTGATAGAAAAGAAGGTGTTTTAATTGGAGGTTCTGATCCAAGAAAAGATGGTCTGGCAATTGGCTATTAATTAAACTTTTCCAAATACATCATTATACTGATTATTTACTCTTACAAAAGTTGTACATTTACTTAACTGCTTTAAAGTTGGCGCACCAACATATGTACAACTACTTCGAATACCACCTAAAATATCTTTAATTGTCTTATCCAAAGATGACCTATACTCTATTCTTACTTTCTTGCCTTCAGAAGATCTATAATCAGCTAATCCACCATAATGTTTTTCATTTGCTTCTTCAGAACTTGATCCATAAAATTCTATATAATTTTTATCATTATCAATAATAATATCTCCTCCTCCTTCTTTATGACCAGCAAGCATTCCTCCTAACATAACAAAATCAGCACCAGCACCAAATCCTTTTGCTACATCTCCAGGACTTGTGCAACCACCATCAGCAATAATATGGGCTCCTAAGCCATGTGCAGCATCTGCACATTCTAATACAGCACTTAGTTGAGGATACCCAACCCCTGTTTGTATTCTTGTTGTACAAACACTTCCAGGACCTATTCCAACTTTAACTATATCTGCTCCACTTAAAACCAATTCTTGAGTCATGTCTGCTGTTACGACATTTCCAGCAATAATGGTCTTTTTTGGATATTTTTTTCTAACCTCACTAACAAATTTACTAAAATTTTCAGAGTATCCATTAGCAACATCTATACAAATGAATTTAAACTTGGGGTTTTTTTTAATTATATTTTTTAATCTTGAATAACTATCTCTGCTATTTCCACAGCTAAGGGCAACGTAGTTATGTATTGCATTATTTTTTTGAAAACTTCTAATATCTTGATCACCGTGTTGCTTTGTTAATGCGGTCATCATTTTAAATGAAGTTAATTTCTTGGCTACACCAACCTCACCTACACCATCCATATTAGATGCTATAATTGGGACTCCTTCCCAACTTAGTTTAGAGTGTTTAAATCTATATTTTCTCTTAAGATCTACTTCGCTTCTACTTTTTAAAGTACTTCTTTTTGGACGAAATAAAACATCTGAATAATCTAGTTTAATTTCTTCTTCAATTCTCATATATAAATTAGTTTATTGTATTAAATAAATTACAGACTAAAACAAATATAAAAAACAATTATGGAAATAAAAACCTTAATAAATCAACATAAATTCAAGTTTGATGAATTTTATACTAAGCTTTTAAATACCAAGCTCGATAATAGTATTTTATCCAGGGCAATGAAATACAGCACTATTAACGGCGGTAAAAGAATAAGGGCTTTTTTAGTTTCACAATCCTCTAAAATAGTAAATCTTTCCCATAAAAATTCAATGATATTATCTTCATCAATAGAATCGATCCATGCTTATTCACTAATTCATGATGATCTCCCTAGCATGGACAATGATGATTACAGAAGAGGAAAACTAAGTAATCATAAAAAATTTGGTGAGGCAACAGCAATTTTAGCAGGTGATGCGCTACATGATTTTTCATTTCAGTTAATTTCTGAGAATTTAAAAAATATTAATCCAAAAAAAAATTTAAAATTAATCAATTATTTAACAAATTGCACAGGTCATAAAGGGCTAGCAGGTGGTCAATCATTAGATTTATTATATGAAAATAAAATGTTGAGTAAGAATAGAATTATTGAAATGTATAATAAAAAAACAGGAAAATTATTTGAATTTTCTTTCGCAGCACCATTTATAATCAAAGATGAAACTTTTAGTAGAATTAAATTTGGTAAAAATTATGGATCAGTTTTTGGTACTATATTTCAGATCACGGATGATATACTTGATGAAATAAATTCATTTAATGAAATAGGTAAAACACCTGGTAAAGATAAAAGACAAGGTAAGAGAACTCTTTTAAGCGTATTAGGAAAGTTAAAAGCAATTGATTTTTGTGAAAAATTAGCCAAAGAATTTATTCAAAAACATAAGAAAGAGTTTTCCATGCACCCTATACTTGAAGAATTACTTCATTATAATATTAAAAAACTAAAGTAATAATTTTTTAGCAATTAATATCCCAGCATATGAAGAAAAGGCTGTTAAAAAACCACCCCAGAACATATCTACAAAAACTACGTTTGATGACCAACCTTTAACTGTTGCCATATTAGTAAGATTATAAGTTCCATATGCAACTAGCCCAAAAATAAAAGCTCTAAATAAGAACATTGTAGTATCCTCAAAATTTATGAATGGTTGAATAATAACAACTCCTAACCCACAAATATAAATGATATAAAACATAGTAGCTGCCCACATTACTGGTTTATCAAGAAGTAGATGACCAATGTTAGGACGATAGAAGGATTTAACAGCAAAACTAAGCCATATTACATCAATTATAAGGAATATTAAGGCAGCAAACAAAGTAGATGATAAAATAATTTTCATATTATAGAGATAGTTATTATCATAAAATTTCAATATATTAAAAGCAATTGATTTAAATTTTATATGCGAAAATCTCGATTTCACATCTGATTTTTTTCAAATATCTATAATCTTTCCTTAAACCGTATGGATAATCATAAAAAACATCAGCTTGATCAAAACTATTGAACATTATAAAAGATGGCAAAAGTTTTTTTTCTTCTTTACCATCACAAATTGGAAATAAAACAGGTCCTGTTTCAACTTGCCATATTTTTAATTTTTTTGAAACGTTAATGTGATTTATTGGAAATTCAATAGAAACATTTGTATTTTTGAAATTCTTTAATCTTAATCTTGCAACAAAAAAACTTTGGTTAAAATAATTTATGACTTCTTTATTATTTAAACATTTCACATATTTTTTTTTTTTAATTATTAAACTAAAGTTTTCAAATAATTTTCCTGATTCAGTATCTTTTATTTTGTTTCTTTGTAAAAAATTTTTTTTTGACTCAAATTTATTCTTTGGTAAATCTGTTCTTAAAATTTTTTGGTTTTTATTATTACCTATTATTTGAAATAGATAAGGTGGATTCTTAATTAAATTATTTAATGAATATACATTGCCTGCTAAAACAGCCTCCGATAAGGCAAATGTTTCTTTATTATTAGTATATTTCAATATAGAGCAAATTTTAAATTTACCATCTGAATTACCAAACCAGCTAATAGACGATTTTTCAAAATTTGTTAAAAACATTTAATATTAATAAATGGTTAAATATACATAAAATACAACAATTAATTAACTATGGTGGGTGCGACAGGGATTGAACCTGTGACCCCTGCCGTGTCGAGGCAGTGGCCCCGTGTTTGTTTCACAAACACAACCAACAAATCAGCGAAGTT
>MDSV01183708.1_pt1 | contig 10556 bp, 4 predicted proteins | sample 810851 | NCBI WGS metagenome assembly MDSV01 (sample SAMN05326640, study PRJNA326480) | marine metagenome | isolation source: seawater | place: Atlantic Ocean: North East | collected 2012 | reverse complement strand
TTGCGCGTGCTCTCGTACTCCTCGGAGATCTCCTGCTGGCCGAAGTTGGTGAGCAGGATGGCGATGAACAGGTTGAGCACCAGGAAGTTGCCGATGACCAGGAGCAGCACGAAATACAGCGCCGACGCGTTTCCGTTCGCCGCCATGCCGTCGTACATCACCGCGTTCCAGTCCTCGCCGGTGAGCACCTGGAAGACGGTGACGAGCGCCCAGAGCAAAGTGTCGAAGTTGTGACGGGGCACTTCCCCGTCGTCCAGGCCGCACATCTTGCCCCCGAACAGCTGCATCCCGAGCAGCGCGAAGATGAAGATGGCGAGGAAGACGATGAACGAAAAGTTGCCGAGGTCCAGCACAGTGAGGTACACCGTGTACAGGAAGTTCTGCAGCGACGTCCAGCTCCGGATCAGCTTGAGGACGCGCAGGATGCGGAACGCGCGGAGCGCGGACAACGACCCGGACCCCGCGGCCGCGAGCTCGATGATGGAGATGAGCACCACCGCCGCATCGAACAGGTTGAACCGATCCGCCGCATACTCGTTGATCCCGAGCCCGGCGACTTTCAGCGCCAGCTCGACGATGAACGCGATCGTCAGGACCAGGTTACAGATCTCCAGCGCCCTGGCGTAGTCCGCGGGCATGCCGCTGTACTCCATGGACAGGAGCAGCGTGTTCACGACGATGAGCGTCGTGAAGAACGGCCCGAACAGCGGGTTGTCGATGATGGATTTGCAGATCTTCTTCAGCCCGACGCCGGCGGCGCCGCCCTCGAGCGCGTCGAAAACAATCTTCGCGTCGGCGGCGCCGCCCTCGTCGTCGCTGTTCTCGTCATCCGTCATCAGACCCAGCTCGTGGCGCTTCGCGCGAGCCTCCTGCTCCTTCTTCTCCTGCGCAGCCTCCTTCTCGATCTCCTCCGACGCCTCCTGCTCCTTGGCGTCGGTGTTCTCCTCGTCGTACACCTCGGTGATCACGGCCAGCGCCAGGTTGAGCAGGAAGAAACCGCCGGTGAACACGAGCAGCACGAAGTAAATCACGGACCATCCCGTGACCGCGTCCATGGCCATGTACATGATGGGCGTCCAACCCTCCAGGGTGATGCACTGGAAGATGGTGAGCCACGAGTACTCGATGTTGTCGAAGCTCGTGATGCCGTAGTTGGGGTTGTTCGCCTTCAGGCACATCATCCCGTCGGGGCAGGCGTACCCCGGCCAGTGCGTGGTGGTGTTCGTGCACGTCTGCTCGTCGTCGTCCGCCAGGAGCACCGCCGCGGTGACGTTGAAGTCCGCGCCGAAGTCGGGCATCACCTCCCGGCAGAACACGTTGTTCTCGTTCAGCGCGTGGTCTTCGCACGTCGTGTCCGACACGACGGTGAAGCACCTGTTTCTCAGCGCGCCCATGAAGACGAGGAGCCCGAAGATGCCGAAGATGATGAAGAAGAACACCGTGAGCAGCATGACGTTGGCGATCATCGGCACTGACCGGATCATCGTGCCGATCAGCACGCGCATGCCCGGGAACATCGAGAGCGTGCGCAGCGGCCTCAGGACGCGGATCACGCGCAGCGCCGAGACGTTGCTCCCCAAACCGGGGATGTTGCTCAGCAGGCTCACGACGACTACCACGAAGTCCATGACGTTCCAGCCGTCCTTCAGGTAAGACGTGTCGTCCAGCAGGAAACCCATCGCCACCACCTTCACAACGCACTCCAGCGTGAACACCACCGTGAACAGGATCTCGGTGTCATCGATCACGGCGTTGCCGCCGGGACCCGTCGGCGCGCCGTCGCACCCGCGGCCCTCCATCTTCGTCGGTTCCATCTGGCACAGGATGATGGCGTTCGCCAGGATCGCGAGCAGGATGAAGTTGTCGAACATCTTCATCTCCGATAGGCGCATGCAGAACACGCGCACGGGGTTGTCCAGCTCGAAGTACCCGAGCGACCGGTCCGCGTAGAAGCGCTTGAACCCGGGAGTCGGCTCACGCTCCTCCTCCCGAATTTTGTGCGCGTGCGCAAGCTCATCGTCCGTCTGAGTGGCCGCAGAGGAAGGGAATGAGGGTCAGAAGACCGATTCGCGATTCGCGGAAGCGCGGGGGAGACAGGCGCCGCACCGCGTCGCGAGGCTCCTTCTCGCGTCCGGGGGAGAGTCCCATGAGGGTCCTTCGTACGATCCGCCGCTGGAAAACCATCGGCGTGCCTCCACTTGTTAACACGATTCGCGCGCGCGTACCTTGGCCGTGGGCATCTCCGGGTTATCCGGGTCGTGCCCCTTCGCTTCTCGCTCCTCCATCGCGGCAGCTGAGGGAGGAGCGCCGCGCTCCCTCTGCTCCAGCCCTGATCGCACGCGAGTAATGCGCGTCCGCGCACGGGAGCCGGAGGGTTTGAAGGATTCGCACGACTCGTGAAAAGAGGTCCAACGGGTCGCCACCCGAGATTTGCGCGAAATGCGAGCGACACGCGTTCCGCGTTGCGGCGGCACTCTCAATTTTTCGGGTGCCCACTCATAACAGCACGGGCACGCGCGGCTCGGATCAGAAGGCGAGGCACGCGCGCGCGCAGGGTGCGCGCGAGGATGGAGTCTTTGGATTCCTTGGCGTGGTTCCTGGATGCGCCGGCGCGCTTCCTCGGCGAGCGCCACCGGTGGGTGTCGCTCGCGCTCGGCGTCGCGGTCCAGCTGTGCGCGGGCACGCTGTACAGCGTCTCCGCGTGGGGCGTCGCGCTTCGAGATGCGGCGGGGTGGAAGACGGACGAGGACCTGTCGCTCGCCACGACCGTGGGGACGCTGGGCGTGTACCTCGCCGTGCACAACGGCCTGGCGCTGGACCGCTTCGGCGCACGACCGTGTCTCGCGCTCGCCTCGATCGCGCTGCTGCTCGGCTGGAACCTGCTCGCGCGCGTGGCGTCGTCGAACGGGTCCCCGGCGGCCGCCGCGTTCGCGCTCGCGCTGGTGGGGCAGGGATCGGTCACGTCGTTCCTCGCGTCGCTCGCGCCCAACGTCGCGAACTTCGAGGAGCGGCACCAGGGTAAGGCGCACGGCGTGTTGCTGGCGGGGTTCGGGGGGAGTAGCGCCCTGTTCGCGGCGGCGTACCGAGGCGCGTTCGTGGGGAACCTGCCTCGCTTCTTTGCGTTCGCGGGATGGAGCACCGCGCTCGTCGCCGCCGCCGCCGCGTTCGCGGTGAAAGACGGCGCGAGGGAGAAGAGGCTCGCGCTTCGCGCCGCGCGTTCGCGCGGCTCGTCGTACGCGTTCGCCGCGGGAACAGGCTCGAAACGCGAGGTTTCGCGCGGGTTTCGATTGACCTGGATCGGGACGCGCATCGGTTCGTCGTCGCCGAACGACGCGTCCTCCGCGCGCGACGACTCGGACGCCGACGAGGACGAGCGGAGACTCGTCGAGCCCCGTCGGTCCGCCGGCGGCGGCGGCGGCGGCGGCGACGACGACGACGCGCGAGTGCCGCGCGAGAAGACGGCTTCGACGGCGTCGGACGGCGAAAGTCGCCGCGTTCTGATCACAGGACGCGCGCGCTCGAAGGAAGGCGGGCGGGCGGGATCGGAGCGAACCTCGCGCGCTTTCGACGAGGAAGCGGCGGCGGCGGAGGACGTTTGCGAAGACGCCGTCCAACGCGCCGACGCGTCGGATACCCTCTCGGCGCACGCGAAGCGCTTGGTCCGCGCGCCCTTGTTCTGGCTCATCTACGCTCACCTCACGCTGACTCTCGGGACGGCTCTGCTGTGGGTGAACCAGGCGGGCTCGTTCGCGGTCGCCGCGGACGAAAACGTGCACGCGAAGAGCGCGTCGCTGGCGACGATGGTGGTGCTGTTTTCGCTCGGGAACGTCGCCGGGCGCGTGGCGTGCGGCGTGGCGAGCGATTTTTTCGAGACGCGATTCGGGACGCCTCGCGGCTTTTTCCTCATCGTCGGGGGTATGCTGATGTGCCTGGGGTCTGCGTGCCTGTCGGGCGCGCCGGAAGATGAGACCAATAGGAACGGCGTCGCGCTGATGATCGGGCTCGCGGAGGGCACGATCATGGCCGCCTGGACGAGCGCGGTGCGGCGCGCCTTCGGGGAGGCGCGCTTCGGATTGCATCTGGCGGTGTACAACTCGGCGCTGGCGCTGGGGTCTTCGCTCTTCAACGGGTTCGCCGCGGCGGCCACCTCGGACCCGGGCGACGACGGCGACGGCGAGGTGATCGGGTACAAGGCGACGTTCGCGATCGCCACCACCGCCTGCGGCGGCGCCACTCTGCTGGGAATGGCCATCGTCAAGGCCACGAGGCAGGACGCGGAGGAGCGCTCCGCCGCCGCGCGAAGAGGGAACGACGTGGGCGGGTGACGATTCATTTTTTTAGTAAGAGTAAAGTAGACTACTACGGCGAAGGTAGCTCGGGACTTCGTAGTGCATGGACATTCTCTCATCACCCACGCGCATCCTCCCCCGCGTCACGCATCCCACGCGTCACATGATCGCGGCCCTGAGATCCTCGAGCCTCTTGAGGATCTCCCCCACGGAGTGGTCCATGTCCTCGGCGACGCGCCTCTGCGCTTCGACGTCCAGCGTCGCAAACTGCTCGCACAGGTCGCCGTCGATGACGTCCTTCACCGGGAAGTACGCGCCGCGGAAGCTCAGGTGGTCTCGGCCCAGGAGCGGCGGCGCCTCCTGCCGCATGTGCATCTCCAGGTGCGTGCAGAAGTCCACGTCGTCCCGACTCACGAACGGCGCCAGCGCGCCGAGCGTGCCGTTCAGAGACGCGTAGAGCAAAGACTCCTTCCCGCCCGCCACAAGCGTCCCTTTGGTCAGAGCGCACACCGTCTCGCCCACGTGGAACTGCGCCGCGCACTGGGTCTTGTGCTGCGCGCCGTTCAGGGTGGACCGGAACGAGGCGTTCTTGCCGCCGGTGGGGTCGTCTTCCATCTGCTTCGAGACGTCCGCGGTGAGCCGAGTGACGAACACGTTCCCGAACTTGTCCCCGCCCGCCATCGTGTCGTAGTCCAGCGGCGTCGCCGCCGTCACGTGCCGCGGCTGCGCGTCGTCGGCGGCGACGAAGAGCGACCCGTCGCCCGCGTCGAAGCGGACAAAGTGGAAGCTCTCTCCGACGTCCCCCACGTACACGCGGTCGCCGCTGGCGTGGACGGTGGTCACGAAGTTGGGAAACGGCCCGCACTCCGCCTTGCGCAGGAGCTTCTTCTTGCCGAACTCGTACACGCGCAGCGACGCGCCGACGCCGGCGATCAGCCGGCCCTTGAACGCGCACACGGCGCCGGGACACCCGTCCACGGGCGTCTTGTGCACCCGCGCCACGGCGCCGTTCTCGTCGTAGCGGTACAGGGTCAGGAACCCGCCCTCGCAGTCGCGCGGCGCGAAGGTGAGCCCGACCACGGACCCGACGACGAGAAACAGCTCGTCCGCCGCGGGGAAGTACGCGTGGCACGCGCACAACGCGGCTTCGTTCGCGTCCAGCTCGACGATCTGTTTCGTGCGCTTCCCGGGATCGGCTCGCGGATCCACGATGCGCACGCACGACGCCCACGTCCCCGGGGGCGCCTTCGGCGCCCCGAACCGCTCCGCCGGCGACAACGCGAACTCGTCGTCGGAGTCTTCTGGTTCATCGTCGGCGTCCATCGCGTCGCCGGAGCTTCTGCCGGCAGAGTTTCTGCCGGTCTTCTCGCCCGAGGGGGGGCCCGCCGGCCCTTCGCGCCGCGCGAACGGCACGCAGCTCTGGTCCGCCTCGACGACGGCGACGGTTCGCAAGTCGGGGTGCACGGTGAGCTCCCTCGGCGTGTACCTGAGCCTCTCGGAAGAGGCGTTGAAGCTCTCGCCGAGGCGCTCGGCGGCCAAGACGCGAAGCGTGTTCCCGCAGGACGCCACGATGCCCTCGGGGCACTGCTCGGAGCGGAACGGCGCCGCGTGCTCGAGCGCCTCGTACGACGCCGGCGCCAGCGAGAAGCGGCCCTGCAGGTCCACCCAACCCAGCCAGGGCTTCGAGGAGAGCGCCAGCATCGCCGGCGCGCCTCGCACCGTCGTCGGGAACAGAGCGGGCGGTCTGGTTCCTAAAAAGCGCACCCTGGCGTCCCCGATGGACCCCGTGACGATATCCACGTCCGCGCGGACCAACACGCCGTTTGACAAGCCCGCGTTGAGGTATAATCGGCCAGACTCGTTCCCCGTACCGGCCGTGTGTAACATGAGCAGCGTCGCGGGCGCCGCCGCCAGCGCCTGCACGCCCACCGTCTGCAGGCAGTCCTCGCTCGCCAGCGAGAGCACGCGCACGGTGCTGTCAAAGGCGCCCACGGCGGCGAAGCGCGCGCGCAGCTGCCCGTCAGGCACGCTCGGCAAGCTCAGGCACGCGACGTCGCCGCTGGTTTCGACCTTCTCCATCTCCACCAGCGCGCCCGTCTGGTCGAGCTCGAAGTACACAACCTCGCCGCCGCTGAGCGCGACCAGCGCCTGCCGCGCGTTCGCCGCGCACTTCGTCACTGTCTTGCGCCCGGGGCACCGCCACTCGTTCACGCGCCCGTCCGCGCGCACGTGCCTCAGCCCCCCGGGGTGGATCTGCAGGAGCGCGTCGTCGCCGAGCCGCGAGGCGCTCAGCGTGGGGACGTCGCCCAGGAAGCCCGAGTCGCCAACCTCCTCCACGGTCTCGCCGACTTTCAGCACGAGGGTCGCGTCCACGAACGAAACCACGATGAAGGCGTCGAGCGCGTGAGCCGACCCACCTCGCGACGCGGACTTCGCGTCTGGTCCGCGCACTGTGAACAGACCGTTGGGGTTGCCGGGCAGGGGGCTCACCGCCATCTCCGTCAGCGCGACGCCGCGCTTCAGGGTCTTGAGCGTCGACCGCGACCCGGCGCCGCACAGCGCGTAGAGCTGCGGCGTCTCCTCGCCGAGCAGCTCGTGGCACTGCAGGTCCAGCGTCGGGCACAGCGACTCGAGCCTGTCGATTTGCACGAGGTGCCTCAGCGGCGTGGGGTCGAAGAACACGGGCTGGTACCCCTGGTCCGTCTCGATCAGCGTCTTCGAGCTGCTCTCGCCGATCGGCTCGGCGGCGTCGTCGCCGAGCGACGCGAACTGATACAGCGCGTGATCGCCGAGCTCGGACGCCGCGAACAGGAAACCAGTCTTCAACACGCACATGTCCGCGCACGGGGGCACGGTGTCGAAGTACACCAAACGCAAGTTCGCCACCGCCTCTCCCGCGCCGACGGATTTCCCAGCCTCGTTCAAGAGCGTGACTTTGTACACGTCCCCGTACTCGCTCTGCGCCAAGACAAAAAAGCCATCTCGTTTCGTCTTGTGCGCCGCGCTCGCCACGATGAGCACGCCGCGGTCGCCCGAGAGCGCGCTTCGTCGCGGGATCACCGCTCGAAGCTCCGCCGCCGGGTCGTTCTCGCTCTTGTACATCACGAAGTTCTCCGCGCACACGAGCACGCCGCCGGGGCCGTCCGTCCCCCCCGGGATCGGGATGAGCAGGTTCGCGCCGTTGTCGACGGGCTCGCTCGAGCGGCGCGCGACGTGGTTGAGCCCGAGGTCGAGCTCGTAGAAGGTGAGGTGCTTCTGCGCCTCCGCGGCAGCCTCGCCCGTGCTGTCCACGTCCGCGTCGGAGTAGTCCAGCTCGATGGCCGCGAACCCGGGGTTCTCCAGCCCGCGGTCGAGCGCGGCGACCGCGAAGGAGATGACGTGCGACTTGTTCGCCTCGAGCGGACTCGAGATGGTGAGACGCGCGGCGGAGTCCCGGTTCAGAACGTACACAAGTTTGGTCTTCTCGAGCGCGCCGATCATGAGGGCGCGGCCCTTGGGGTCCGCCACCAGGTGCTGCCCGGGGACGATGCGGCGCACGCCGCTCTTCCCGAACGTCTCCTGGTGCACCTTCCTGAACGCGCCGGCTTCGGCGTCGTACTGCAAAATCACGACGCGTCCGGAGTCGCTCCCGAGCGCGAGGTAATCTCGATTGGCGCCGGTCAGCCGGAACGCCGCCAGGCTCCGGATGATGCCGAACACCTCCGTGGAGAACACCGTCACGGTCTTGCCGTGCTCATCGGGACGCAGGAGCTCGAGGGTCTTGTTCCGCGCGACCACGATCTCGTGCGCCTTGGGCGCGGAGAAGTTCCCGACGACCGCGCGGTTGATGCCCCCGCCCTTCTGCAGGGTGAGATTATACAGGAACATCTTCCGACCGCGACGCGATACGCGCTCGGCGGCGGTGCGAGAGCGGCCGTCGCGCCGACGCGAGGCGGCGCGTTTCCCGAACGGAAGCTCCGCCGCCCGATCCGCCGAGTCGCGCGCCCGTTCCCCCAGGCGGCGCGCGTGGATTCTGGCGCCCCGCCCTTTTTCGATCGCCGTCACTAGGGCAATTTTCGACGGTTCGGCGCGCGACCGAGGACAGGCAGAACGAGCGTTCGGGTGCGAAGTCTGTTCGCCAGCGGCGCGGTGGCTGTGATGTCGAGATTTTCGCCAGCGAGCGTCCGCTCGTTTGCTGCACGTCGGCGCCAGGACCCAGTCACTGCTCGACGCGCGCGCGCCACCACCGCGAGTCACGCGCGATGTTCTCGCGTGTCGCGGCCGCGGCGGCGGCGACGGCGCGGCGCGCCGAGCGCGCCGCGCGGCATCGACCCTCCCTCTCGTCCTCCGGCCTATCTGGAGTCGGATTGGCGTTCGCCGAGACCTTGACGCCGACATTCGCGCGACGCGCGCGGTCGTGCGCCTCGAGAGCTCGGTGGACGGCGCCCGCGAGGCCGCTCGTCACCGACGCTTCAGCGCGCGCTTCAAAGCGCGCGGGCGCGCGCGCCGGCTTCGAGCCCGGGCGCAGGTCTTTCGCCTCCTCCTCGGCGGCCGCCGCGGGTGTGCCGCACGAGACGGACTTCGCGGACATCGAGACGGACGCCGAGCGCGTCGCGGCGGCGCGCGCGGCGGCGGCGGTGACCGCCACCGGCAGCGACGCGCCTCGAGCGAATGCCGCGAACGCGTCCACGATCACGCGCACGCCCTCGCCCATGCACCGCCCGAGCGAGTACGCCGTGCCGGTCCGCGCGTACTACGTGGGGAACCAGATCGATTTCCACGCGCTCGCCAAGCGCCTCCCCGCGTACCCGAAGGAGTTTTTCCGCGAGTGCGTGGTGGTGCGCATGACCCCGCGCCGCGGCGACGAGGCGGCTTCGGCGCGCGCGTCCGCCGCTGAAGTGGGCACGCCGACGCTCGCGTCGCGGCTGGCGCACACCGGCGGTCTGGACGGCCGCGGCGACGACCTGAACGACGGGATCCACCCGGGCGCGCGCGCCTTTGCCGGCGCGCCGGGTTCGAGCGCCGGACAAAAGAAGACCTTCCCGGCGCGCCGCGGCGGCGGGAAGCGGAACGAGCTCGAACAGATCGATTCGGCCGGGTATAACCCCGGGTCGTTCGACGATTGGAACGAGGAGACGCTGATGAGGACACCGAGCGCGAGTCCGGCGGGCGTAGGGTCGATCGCGGCGCCGCCGAGCGCCGACGCCGGGGATTCGAAAACGCCGAGAGCGGGCGAGACCCCGCGGTACTTGGTGGTGTACAAGTACGGCAGCGCGGTGTTCTTCAACATGGGCCGGCGCGAGCGCGAGGAGTGCCTGAAGCTGGTGCGCAGCTTCGCGAAGGCGCCGCTGGCGGTGCCGTGCACGGACGACTACCGCGTGATGGTGCGCCCCGGGCTGGAGCCCTGGGCGCAGTTCGAGGCGGACCACGTGGTTTTGAAGCGGCTGGACCTGAACAACATCAGCGTCATCGGCACGGTGCTGGCGCAGACGGTGGCGCTGGAGCACCACGAGATCAAGGTGGACAGCATGATCGAGATCTTTTCCGGTCTGAACAAGACCACGGAGGAGACGGGCGAGATGGACATCAGCAAAGCCAAGCTCTTCAAGCTGGTGGCGGAGAATAACAACACGCTGACGGAGCTGGTGACGCGCATGCGGCTCTTGGGCCGAAGCGACACGGCGTGGCAGTACGCGCAGTACGACGCGGTGTGGAACGGGTTGCGAAAAGACTTCGAGCTGGAGGACCGCTTCGACCACCTGGACTACAAGCTGAACCTCATACAGACGCAGGTGAAGTTCTACCTGGAGATTTTGCAGAACAGGAAGAGCGACACGCTGGAGTGGATCATCATCGTGCTCATCTCCATGGAGATCCTCGTGTCGCTGTACGACATGTCCACCAAACTCGGGTGACCACCGCTCGCGTCTTTCTCAGTCAGATGTCGGTCGCGATTTCGACTTTCAGTCTTTTCAGTCTACGTCGGAGCTAGCTCTAGCTAGACTATGTAGACTACTTTCGTAGAGCTGTCGCTGCGAAACCCATCGCATCACACGTGCCGCACTCTGCGTCCGTGGGTGAATCCCCGCTTTCGCGGCTCGAGCGGGATTCTCGGTGCGAGCACGCGCCTGTACGTCCGCCGCGCCGTCGCTAACAGCTGGCGGTCCGAAAGCCGCCGGCCGCCCTTTTCGCTCTCCACGTGGATCGCCTCGCCGACGATGCGCGACGCGAGGTTTCGGTCGTGCTTTCCCAGGAACGACACGAGCGCGCGAGCGGCGTCGCCCTTGC
>MDSV01179728.1_pt1 | contig 10556 bp, 9 predicted proteins | sample 810851 | NCBI WGS metagenome assembly MDSV01 (sample SAMN05326640, study PRJNA326480) | marine metagenome | isolation source: seawater | place: Atlantic Ocean: North East | collected 2012 | reverse complement strand
TCTTACTAGACATAAGAAGAGAGTGAAAATTATCCATACACCAAATAAGACCATAAGGCCTATATTTAATTTATGTAAATTAAATGCTGCACAAGTCATAAAAAATCATATAAGCAAAGAAGATAAATATACATTTGCATTGAATGAATTGAGTAATTATTTGGGAATAAAAGAAATTAATAAAATTGAAGGTTACGATGTAAGTCATATTTCTGGAGACAACGCAGTAGCTTCATGTATTGTTTATTCAAAAACAGGCCCTTCAAAAGAAAATTATAGATTATTCAATATACCAAATGACCTCTCAGGCAATGATGTTGGCTCATTAGAGCATGTATTAGAAAGAAGATTAAAATATTATGACGAGATAAGTATAAAACCTGATCTTATTTTAATAGATGGAGGAAGGTCACAACTAAAGTTTGTTAATGATGTAATTATGAAATCTAAACATAAAGATATAGAAGTAATATCAATTGTCAAAGGTATAAATAGGGTAAGGGCGACTGAAACTATAATTGGCAAAAATGGCATTGTTGAATTAGACAAACACTCAAAAGCATTTTTAATTTTACAAGAAATACGTGATGAATCTCATCGATTTGCAATAAGTGCCCAAAGGAATAAGAAAAGAAAAAAAATTACAAAGTCGAAGTTAGATAATGTATCGGGTATTGGAAAAATACTAAAGCAAAGGCTTTTAATTAGGTTTAAAAATATCAAAAATATTAAACAAGCTTCTTTAGAAGAATTAATGACTGTTAAAGGTATTAATGAGAAAATAGCTCAATTAATTATAAATGAGCTTAAATGATTGTATATCTAATAAATGTACTTACACTCTCTAGAATTTTTATTGCAATGATTATCTTTTTTCTATTAATGCTAAAAAGTTCGTATTTATTGGCATTTATTTTATTTTTTATTGCTGGTTTGACTGATTATTTAGATGGATTTTTAGCAAGGAAATATGATAAATCTTCTCAAATTGGTGAAGTACTTGATCCTATTGCTGATAAAATATTAATCACTTTTCTTTTTTTTGGGCTCGCCCTTAATTTATCAAGTTATTTAATTGGGTTTGCAGGCGCATTGATTATAACTAGAGAAATTTGGGTAAGTGCTCTAAGAGACTTTAATTCTAGAAATAATAATTCTAATGCAACTAAAGTAATTTACATTGCTAAAATTAAGACAACTATTCAGTTATTTACAATTTCAATTTATCTTTTTAGCTTATCATTTAATATAATGCTATTAATACCTATAGCAGATATTTTTATGATTATTTCTGTGTTAATAACTTTCTATACAGGATACATGTACACTGTAAATACTTTTAAAAATTAAGTTCCACATTTAGTGTTTGTGCATATACAATACTATTTGCATGGCTGGATGGCAGAGTGGTTATGCTACGGCCTGCAAAGCCGTTTACGCCGGTTCGATTCCGGCTTCAGCCTCCAAGATTATGAAAATTTTAGTAACAGGTGCAGCAGGGTTCATAGGTTATCATCTATGCAGAAAACTTATTGATTTAAATCATGAAGTTTTTGGTTTGGATAATTTAAATAATTATTATGATGTAGAGCTTAAAAAAATTAGGCTTTCAAAATTAGCTAATTCTAAATTTACATTCAATGAGATAGACATTTCGCACAAAGACAAAACACTTTCATGTATTTCTTCGATTAAACCAAATTTAATAATAAATCTTGCTGCTCAGGCGGGTGTAAGATACTCATTGGAAAATCCAAAGGCTTACATTGATTCAAATATTGTTGGGTTCGGAAATATTTTAGAAGCTGCAAGAGTTAACAATGTAAATAAACTGATTTATGCATCCAGCAGTTCAGTCTATGGCAACTCAAAAGAAACTCCTTTTTCAGAAGACTCTCAAAACATAAAACCTATATCACTTTATGCTGCTACAAAACTTTCAAATGAGTTAATTGCTAAAAGTTATTCATATAATTTTGGACTAAATTTAATTGGATTAAGATTTTTCACTGTTTACGGTCAGTATGGAAGACCAGATATGGCTTATTATGGATTTACTGAAAAGATAAATAATGAAAAACAAATAACCATTTATAATGAAGGGAAAATGTCAAGAGATATGACATTTGTTGATGATATCATAAATGGAATTTTAGGCTCAATCGCATACATTATGGATAATGATGAAGTTGATAATGAAATATTTAATTTAGGTAATAACAGTCCAGTTTCTGTATGGGATTTAGTAAATTACATAAGCAATTATCTTCAAAAAGATGTAAATTTCATATATCAAAACCTCAATACTGAAGTAGACATAACATATGCAAATATTGAAAAAGCAAACAAATTCTTTGGATGGAAGCCTGATACAACTTTTGAGGATGGAATGAATAAGTTTTTGGAATGGTATTTAGAAAATAAATTATGAATATTACAGTGATAGGAACAGGATATGTTGGCTTAGTTTCTGGAGTATGCCTAGCTGATATTGGTCATAATGTTATATGTCTCGATACGAATAAAAAAGTTATAGAAAAGCTTAATAGAGGAAAGGTGCCATATTACGAACCACTTTTATCTGGCATGATAAAAAAAAATATCAAGAAAGCTAAACTGACCTTTTCTACTTCCTATAAAAACTCAACCAAAGACGTAAATATTTTTTTTATATGTGTTGGCACTCCTGAAAATAAAGATGGCAGCTCAAATTTAGATTATGTATTTAGTGTTGCTAAAAGTTTAGCTAGTAATATTTCTTCTGATTCAGTAATTTTTGTAAAATCTACCGTTCCTGTCGGAACCAATGAATTGATTCAAGAACAAATCAATAAGTACAAGAAAGAAGGAATTAAAATTGAAGTAGCTTCGAATCCTGAGTTTTTAAAAGAAGGTGATGCTGTAAACGATTTCATGCAACCAGACAGAATTATCATCGGAACATCTGATAAGGATATAGAACAACTTGCCCATAAAATATATAAACCTTTAATCTCAAAAGTTAGCTCATTAATGACCATGCCTATCAAAGCAGCAGAGCTAACAAAGTATGCAGCTAACTCATTTTTAGCTACAAAAATTAGTTTCATTAACGAAATTTCATTATTGTCAGAAAGGCTGGGAATTGATATAGATGATATTAAGGATGGAATTGGAAGCGATCCAAGAATAGGTGATAAGTTTCTTAATGCTGGCTTGGGATTTGGAGGCTCATGCTTTCCAAAAGATGTTTCATCATTGATTAATATGTATAAGAAAAATAAGTTAGATTCTTATCTTTTATCCTCTGTAAAAAATGTAAATTTAAATCAAAAAAACAACTTTTTAAAGAAAATAAAAACTCACTTTAAGAATTCTAATTTTAAAGATAAATCTTTCATGATTTGGGGACTATCCTTTAAACCAGAAACAGATGATATTAGAGAATCTGTTGGCATAAAATTAGCAAAAGACTTATCAAAGCAAGTAAAAAAACTTTATTTATATGATCCGATAGCGATGGAAAATGCAAAAAAGGAATTAAGTAAACTTACTAATATTGAATTTATAAAGAATGAATATTCAAAGATTAAAGATTGTGATGCGTTAATTTTATGCACAGAATGGAAACAATTTACTAATCCAGATTTCAAAATTCTAGAGAAATTAAAGGGGCGAGTTATTTTTGATGGAAGAAATTGCCTAAATAAAGATACTTTTATTAAAAACAATATAAAATATATAGGTATAGGAAAATAATTGCCCGGGTGGTGGAATTGGTAGACACAAGGGACTTAAAATCCCTCGCTAGCAATAGCGTGCCGGTTCAAGTCCGGCTCCGGGTACCAATGTGATAATTATGGATAAAATTGAGAACTATATTGAGGTATTTCAGAATCGCTTTAAAACACTTGTATTAATTGGTATTGTTTCAGCTATATTTTGTATTGTATTTTTAAATACTGTTACACCTAAATATACAGCTTTTATGAAAATTGGTCCGGTTGACGTTAATGAGACAACGAATAATTCTAATGGATTGGGAGCTGCAGCTGGATTAATTGGTTTAAATATAGGCGGCTCTGAATCAGCTTCAAGTTATTTAGTTTTTCAGGAAACAATAAGCTCAACCAGATTAGCTAATCGCCTTATTAAAAAAAATGATCCAAGGAAAGTTTTCTTTGGAAGTATGTATGATGAAGAAAATGATATTTTTGTCCGCCCAAAAGGTTTTGTAAATTGGATCAAAAATATTATTAAAAATATTTTAGGCTATCCTGATTGGTCTGAGCCTGTAGCGTCAAATATTTCAACAATTATTGAAAACAGTGTCATAAAAACTTCTAATTTAGATAATAATTTCGTAACTTATTATTTTGAATTTGAAGATAAGGATTTTGCAATTTCTTTTTTAAAAGATATATATGAAGAAACCGAATCTTTGATAAAGGAACAGCAAAAAATGATCGCATCTGAAAAAAAACAATATTATTTAGATGCTTTGAAAGATGTTACAAGTGATACACACAGAAAAATTATTTCATCTCAAATTGTTGAGCAAGAGAGGATGTTATCTAAAACTGGTATTTCTACTCCGATTTCAGCGATGCTAATAGATGATATTGATGCTTATCCGCAACAAACTTATCCAAAGAGAATCCAAAGCATTTTCTTTTTTGTCATCGTTGGCTTTCTGTTTGGATATATATACTTTGTCATTCGAGATATCTTTTTAAATAATAAATAGGCACTAAATGTTATTAAAAAGTGATGATTTATTAGATCTCACATCGATAAATCAAGAAAATTTAAATGTAATTCTTAGTGCTAATGAATTGAATTTAAAAGGAATTCGTTCAAAATCCTATAAAATTAGAATCATAGAAGAGTTTGATAATTCTTTTAATAACTTCTTATTATTTATTTCAACAAAACATAACTTAGAAAAAGATTCAAGACTTCAAAATTTTTTGAAGCCTTGGTGGCTCCAGGCAGTTTTATTAAAATTAGACAGAGAGGACTTTTGTGAAGCATTATTACTAAAAGGCGTTAAAAACTTTATTTGTGAAAAAAAGATTCACCTTCAGCCATTTCTTAATCATACTGATATCAAAGATAAGATTGGCAACGATAAGAATTTTAATGATTTCTTGATTGCATTAATTTTAAAAAAACATGAAATAAACTTTTCGTGCACCAACTCTTCAAAAAATTATGGAGTTATAAAAACCTTATTAAAAAAAACTTTCATAGACAGGCTAAAATCTTCACTGCAGAATTTAATGCTCAAATATGTATCAATTTGTTCAAAAATATTTGGTAAAAACTTTGAAATAGTAACTGAGACGTCCAATTATTCTAGAAAAGAGATCATTCTTGGAACAATAAAATGCAAATTACTTCCATTAATAGAATTAAATGATATTTTTTTATCAGATATTCACGAAGTAAAAGAGTTTGACTTTGATAAAATAAATTTTGATGAGTTTTTGTATGAGATGTTTGCATCAAAAAATCTTATAAATAATTTTAATAAATATAAGATTGAAAATATAAACGTTTCATTTGCAAAATCTCATAAAGGCTTCATCAACAATTTGAACACGAGATCTTTTATTACTGCACTTCTTAAAGATATGAGTAAAGTGAAATTATATCCTCATGGAGGCCTGACAAATGCAATCTGGACAGAAGAAAGATTATCAACTGAGTTGTCAGGAGCAAAATTTCAAAACACTAGAATAAATAAAGATGAAAGAAAGTATTTCGTAAATACTAACAATCAAAATGTAAAATTTGATTTACTTGTAACATTATTTGGCCATACAAAATATGTTTCTAGGTTTAGATCTGGAATGACTCAATATGAGTATATTACTGAATATATTAAAGGCATGGAGCATTTTTTGACTAATCTTAATAAGGATAAATATAAAGTAAAACTAAGGTTTCCATCAGACAATAGATTTAATAAGAAAATAATTGATAAATACAGTAGCTTAGGTTTTGAATTTGATACAAATAAAAGTATCAATAAATCTTTATCAGAAACAAGAATTCATATCCCTACCTACAATGCTACTTTGCCTCTATATTCAATTATTAATAATATTCCCTCAATATTCTTTTGGAATGACAATCATTTTCCTTTACCAAGTATATTTGAGAACACTCTTACAGAATTAAAAAGTAAAAATTTATTATTTAATCATTCCAAAGAATTGGTTAATTATTTAAATGAAGTTACAGCAAGTGAAATTAAAGAAAATTGGAATACTAATAACGATCTCATAAAAAGCTTTGGGTCTTTAATTGTCAACAATTAAACAATATTCATTTTAAAGATGAAATGCTAAAATCATTTGTATATATAGGGCTCCAGAATGATATCTAATAAAAATGTTTTAGCAATAACTCTTGCAAGAGGAGGGTCAAAATCTATATACAAAAAAAATATTGCTTTACTTAAAAATAAACCATTAATAAGTTACACAATAAATGCTGCTTTAGATTCTAAATATATCGATGAATATATTATTTCGACTGATGATAAAGAAATTGCAGATGTTGCAGAAAATCTCGGCGCTACTATTCCTTTTCTGAGACCAGAAAATCTATCAAGTGATACGGCTTCAAGTGCAGATGCTCTTATTCATGCTGTAAATGCATACGAAGAAATAACAAAGAAAAAATATGATTACATTATTGAGTTAATGTGCACAAATCCGTTTAAATCTGGTGAGATGATTGATGATATTATTTCTACGCTTGATACAAATGAAAAAGCAGATGCAGTAATTACTGTTGAGAGACTATTAGATCATCATCCAGCAAGAATAAAAAAAATAGAAAATGGATATATAAGAGACTTCTGTGTTGAGGAAGAGCTCGAATCAAGAAGACAAGATTTAAAACCAGAAGCATATATCAGAAACGGGAACATATATGCTTTGAGGAGAGATTTATTGATGATTCAAAAAGCTCGATATGGAACAAATTTTTGTATTCCTTATTACAAAGAAGATGTACCTTCAGCAAATATTGATGAACCTTCAGATTTTTATAAAGCTGAATCCCTTTTGAATGATTGGGATCAAAAATGAAGAAAAATATTTTACTCATAACACCTATAAAGCATATTCCTAAAGTTTTTGATTTGCTTGAAAAAAGTTTTAATGTTTATTACTTTCCTGATTTTAAATATAAAGATTTAGTTAAAATCAAAAATGTTAATTTCTATGCAATTTATACTAACCCAAATAAGTCAAGAGTAAGAATTGATAAGAAAATTATTGATGCGTTATCGGATCTAAAATATGTTGTAACAGCTTCAACAGGAACCAATCACATTGAAAAGAAATTACTAAAACAAAAAAAAATTAAATTAATTTCACTTACTAGAGATCTAAAAACAATTAAGACAATAAGCTCTACTGCAGAACTTGCATTCGCTCTTACACTTAATGCTATAAGAAATATTGATGAAGCATCTAGATCGGTCAGAAATGGAGGGTGGGATTATTTACCCTTCGTGGGAAGGCAGATGAATAAATTAAATATTTTAATTGTTGGATTTGGAAGGCTTGGCAAGATGTACTATAAGTATGCAAAATCATTTGGATCAACAATAAAAGTTTGTGACCCTTATGTTCAAACAAATACAAATAATAGTAATGTTTGCTTTGTTGATTTGATTGAAGGAGTTAAAGATGCAGATATAATTTCTTTACATATCCATCATACCAAGGAAACAGAAAAAATAATTAACAAAAAAATTCTAAAACGCTGTAAGGATAATGTGACTATTATCAATACTTCAAGAGGTGAGATTGTAGATGAGGATGATGTTGTTGATTTTTTAAGATCCAATAAGTCTTCCAAGTATTACACTGATGTGATCTCTGACGAAATTAGATCAAAATCTAAAAATATTCTTTTAAAAGAAAATACTAAAAATACAAATATATTTATTACGCCTCATATTGGAGGCATGACATTGGATGCTCAACAAATCGCCTTTGAAAGAGTTGCAACTCAATTAATTAATACTTTGAAAAATGAATAAAAAAATAATTGTTACTGGTGGAGCTGGATTTATAGGAGCCAATCTTACAAACATGGCTTTGTCAAAGGGTTACAAAGTGCTTGTTATGGACAAGTTAACATATGCTGGAAACAAAAAATCTTTAAATCTTAAAGATAAAAATTTAATTTTTAAAAAAATTGATATCTGTAATAAAGCTTTAGTTTATAAAACAATAAAGGATTTTAAACCAAACTTTATATATCATCTTGCGGCCGAGTCACATGTTGATAGATCAATCGATTCACCTGATTCGTTTATAAAAACAAATGTATTAGGCACTTTTAATATTATTGAATGCATTAGAGAACTTTCAAGAAATAAATCTTTCAAGAAAATTTTTCAAAGACTAGTGCATGTTTCAACTGACGAAGTTTATGGTACCGCAACTTTAAAAAAACCTTTCACAATTAATACGCCCTATAATCCATCATCACCTTATTCGTCCTCTAAGGCATCAAGCGATCATCTAGTTAAAGCATGGTGCAAAACTTACAAACTACCATTTATTGTTACGAATTGCTCAAATAACTATGGACCCTATCAATTTCCTGAGAAATTAATACCTCATATCATTCTAAGAGCAATTGAGAGGAAAAAACTTCCAATCTATGGAGATGGATTACAAAAAAGAGATTGGATTCACGTAACCAATCACGTTGAAGGACTTATTAAGGCTGGTGAAAGGGGTACAGATGGTGCTACTTACTTATTTGGGAGTGGTGTAGCTACTTCAAATCTGAGCTTGGTAAAAATTATTTGCAATGAACTAGATAAAAAAATAGATAGTAAAAATTCTTTTCAATTAATCAATCATGTAAAAGACAGACCCGCCCATGATAGACTTTATTTAATTGACCCAACCAAGAGCATTAAAGATCTAAATTGGAAACCAGATTTGAAACTTAAAGAAAATATATCGGCAACAATCGACTGGTATTTAGATAACAAAAATTGGATTTCTACTGTAACAAAATCTTCAAATTATAATTTATTAAGACAAGGAAAAAACTAATGAGTATTAAAGGCGTACTTTTAGCTGGAGGCTATGGAACAAGATTATGGCCAATGACGAAGTTGGTGAGCAAACAAATGCTTAATGTATATGATAAGCCAATGATTTTTTACCCACTCTCAACTTTAATATTGGCAGGTGTAAAAGATATTTGCATAGTTACTCAAGACGAAAATATTGAATTATATAAGGGATTTTTAGGGACAGGGGCTGCGTTAGGTTTAAACTTAACATATCAAAGTCAAAACGAGCCTACGGGTTTACCAGATGCAATCAATCTGACAAAAGATTTTATTGGTAAATCTTCTGTAATTCTGGCACTTGGAGATAATATTTTTTATGGAAGAGACTTTGAAGAACAATTAAAAAGTGGTGTTGAAAGTTTAAATAAAGAAGCTGCTAGCGTACTTATTCACAAAGTGAGCAATCCCTCCGATTTTGGAGTTGCAAAAATTTTAGATAACAAGATAGTTGAATTAATCGAGAAGCCTAAAAAATTTGTATCAAATCACGCTGTTACTGGACTTTATTTCTTACCTAATGATTGTATTAGTTTTGCCTCAGATCTTAAACCATCAGATCGTGGAGAACTTGAAATAACAGATTTACTAAATTTTTATCTTAAAGAGAGCAGATTGCATCATATTTTTACTGGTCGGGGTACTTTTTGGACTGATTCGGGTAGCGTTGGTTCCCTCAATGACGCCTCAAATTTTGTAAGAGCTATTCAAAATTCACAAGGTCTTGTTATATGCGCTCCTGAGGAGGTTGCTTTGTACAAAAATTTTATATCTAAAGAACAATTTATAAAATTAATCGAAAATTACACTTCTGAATATGCAGAAAAATTAAAAAATACGATTGATTACAATGAAACTTAAATTGAAAAGATTGAATAGGATAAGACGAGATTTCTAAACAAAACTTTATGAAAATTGTTCATATTATAAATAATCTTGAAATTGGTGGTGGTGCGCAAGCTTTAGTCAAAGATATTGTTAAGTATGGGAAATATGATCATAAAGTAATAACTTTAGAGAAGCCCTCGTTACAATTTGTAGAAATAGAACAGTTAAGTTTATTAAGAAATCCAATTAAATCAATAAATCATATATTTAATTCAGACCTTATACACTTTCATCTATTCCCAAGTTTATATTTAGCACCAATATTCTTTTTTAAAAAAAAGATTTATACAGAGCACAATACATATAATAGAAGAAGAAAATATAAAATCTTCAAATATATTGATTCCTTTTTTTATTCGTTTTTTATTAAAATTTTTTGTATCAGCGATGGAACAAAAAAAGCACTCAGTGACTGGCTAATTGGAAAGAATTTCACTTCAAAATTTGAGGTTATTTATAATGGAATTGATTTCTCTGTTTTTAAAAGAAATCAAAAAAGGTTTATTAATTCAAAAGAGAAATACCACAATAATCAGAATATAGTTATAGGAATGGTTGGATCATTTACAGA